>Ga0315532_1000216_pt1 | contig 47395 bp, 42 predicted proteins | sample SalMarWE160370MG_FD_203082 | JGI IMG/M metagenome (GOLD analysis project Ga0315532, IMG submission 203082) | Salt marsh sediment microbial communities from the Plum Island Ecosystem LTER, Massachusetts, United States - Salt Marsh Sediment WE1603-70 ...
ACCATATTGGCATGGGGGAACGGCACTGATGCCGATTCAAGAAATGACAGAGGGAGAAGTTATAAAACCATGCTTTTTGAATTTTCAGCTCAGGCTGAATACTATTTTATTCCTGAAGAGAGAAGATTCAGATCGGCGGCCATGTTTAACAAGCGTGGTATGTTAAATAACTATATGTCTTTCAATGCTTACGCTTTTCTTGGAATTGGCGGTGTTTATTCCCGATCTAATGTTACATTCACACAAGATATTACACCTGTTGATGAGATCAAAAATAACAATATCGGAATTGTATTTCCTTTCGGACTTGGATTAAAATACATTGTTGATGACAGATGGTTGGTAAATGCTGAGTTGGGATACAGGTATTCTGTATCTGATTATATTGAAGGTTACAAGCAAACGGAAGACTCGAAACACAAGGATGTATATTACTTTTTAACATTTTCTGTGGGTTATAGATTGAAAACTTCCAGAAGAGGTCTGCCTTTATTCCTGGACAGGGAATACAAGCTAGGCAAAGCAGGAGATAGAAAAATCAAAAAGCGAACTCCCAGAATACCCAAATCCAAAAAAGAAGCATTAGAATAGACTTTTTATTATTAAAATGCTTTATTCTTTAATTCTTTTATGTTTTTTTAAGAAAAATTCTGATCTTGGGCGCTAAAAGAACACTTATTTTCGTTGTTGAGAAGCGAACAAGACGAATTGTATGAAACCTCCATGTTTTTAAATTCAAAAACAAGAATAAATATAATAATCGAAACACGGAGGTTTCCTGCCTGTTCGGCAGACAGGCATCAGACCACTATAAATATATAAATTCTGATGAAACATTTGATCATTATCTTCTTCATGTTTAGTTTTTCACTGACTAAAGCTCAGCGATATACAGATTTTGGTTTAATTGGTGGTGGAACTTATTATATGGGAGAAATTAATCCGAAAAGGCATTTTTATAAATTATCACCAGCTTTCGGAGCACTTTTCAGGATAAACATTAACAAAAGATATGCTGTAAGAATAAGTGGTATTTACGCCGGGTTAAGAGGAAGTGACAGCGATTTTCCTGACAGGGATGTTCCGCTTCGATCGCCACAGAGTTTTAATAAACAAATACTGGATTTCAGCAGTCAGCTGGAATTTAATTTTCTGCCCTATATAACAGGAGAAGAAAAATGGCTCTACAGCACTTACGTAAGCGCCGGATTAGGGTGTGGAATATCAACCGGAAGCAGTCCGTTTTTAACCATTCCTTTTGGAGTTGGCTTTAAGGTTAACCTCACAAAAAGGTTAAGTTCGGGATGTGAATGGTCTTTCAGAAAAACATTCAGAGACAATATTGATAATGTGGAAAATCAACTTGGCAACACACTTATTAATAATAATGACTGGTATTCTTTTATAGGTGTATTTATTACCTATAAGTTTTTTAAATTTGCAGCTGATTGTCCGGCATATAATTAGAATATAATTTGAGAATGGGATATAAGGAACAGCTTGATTTGAAAAAGTTGCCAAAACACGTGGCCATCATTATGGACGGGAATGGAAGATGGGCAAAGAAAAAAGGCAATCCGAGAATTTTTGGCCATAACAATGGTGTTACTGCTGTTCGTGATACTGTTGAAGCTGCTGCTGAAATTGGAATTGAATTTCTTACCTTGTATGCTTTTTCGACAGAAAATTGGAATCGTCCGCGCACAGAAATCGATGCCCTTATGTCATTGTTGGTATCAACAATTGATAAAGAAACAAAGACATTGCTTGAAAATAATGTCAGGTTGAGAGCTATCGGAGATTTAAATACTTTACCAAAACTGGTAGCAAACCAGTTAAACGGAGCTATTGATAAAACCATGAAAAAGACAGGATTAAACCTAATTCTTGCATTAAGTTACAGTTCCAGATGGGAAATTCTTAATGCAGCCAGGAATCTTGCTGAAGATATACAACAAGGAAAACTGGATTGTGAAGATATCAATGATTCTGTTTTCGAAACTTATTTGACTACATCGGGTATCCCTGACCCGGAACTACTAATACGTACAAGCGGCGAATTTAGAGTAAGTAATTATCTTCTATGGCAGATTGCATATACCGAATTGTATTTTACTCCAGTACTTTGGCCCGATTTCAGAAGAGAGGACTTTTATCAGGCACTTGCAGATTTCCAGAAAAGAGAAAGACGATTTGGTAAAACAAGTGAACAACTCGTCACAAATATGAACGCAAATAGTTAGTGTAGGATGCGAATATTTTTTATCTCATTTTTTATTGTTTCAATCAACCTCAGTGTTTTTTCCAGGTTTGTTACAGACAGCATTGAATATGAACCCATTGATTATTCAAGATCTAAAGAATACATTATTGGCGATATAGAAGTTACCGGTGTAAGGTACCTTCAACCATCACATTTGGTTTCTATTTCCGGGCTGAGCAAAGGGATGAAAATTAAAATTCCGGGTTCTGATATTACCCAGGCAGTAAATAAATATTGGAAACACGGACTTTTTTCGGATGTAAAAATTCTGGTAACAAAAATCGAAGATGGGAAAGCATATCTGGAAATTCAATTGGTAGAACAACCACGACTGAATAGGCTGGAAATTACCGGTACCAATAAAACAGAAAAGGGCGACATAGAAGAAAAGATAAATATCAGAAGGGGCATACAGATTACCGAAGATATTTTGAACAATACAACCCTGATCATCAAAAAACATTTTACAGAAAAGGGATTTTTCAATGTAAATATTGATATCAGGCAGGAAGAGGATACCACCAACATCAACATGGTAAACCTTTATATTGATATTGATAAAAGCAAGAGAGTGAAAATCCAGGAAATTGTGTTTGAAGGGAATTCCGTATATAAAGACAGACGATTGCGCAGATTAATGAAAAAAACAAAGCAACGTGATTTAAATATTTTCAAAGGATCAAAATTTATAGAGGCCGAATACAAGGAAGATAAAAATAAGGTCATAAGTTTTTATAACGAAAATGGTTATCGCGATGCTAGAATTATTAAGGATGAGTTGGTTCGTTTGAACAATAAACGTGTAGCATTGAAAATACATGTTTTTGAAGGGAATCAATATTATATCAAAAGCATAACATGGATTGGCAATACCAAGTACCCATCTGAGTACCTGGGAATGATATTGGGAATGAAACCGGGGGATTTGTATGATCAGACATTATTGCAGGACAGACTTATAAATGATGAGGATGCAATCACATCGGTATATATGGATAACGGGTATTTATTTTTTAATGTTACTCCTGTTGAGGCAAGAATTGAAAACGATTCGGTAGATCTTGAGCTTAGAATATATGAAGGGAAGCAAGCCACGCTCAATGAGGTGACAATAAGCGGGAATACAAAAACCAATGAGCATGTTGTAAGAAGAGAATTATACACCCGGCCGGGTGAATTGTTCTCGAGATCTGATATAATCAGGTCTGTCAGGGAATTGGCTACTTTGGGGCACTTTAATCCGGAAACAATTTCACCAAATCCGTTACCAAATCCTGCCGATGGAACTGTGGATATTGATTACAGTCTTGAAGAAAGGGCCAATGACCAGCTTGAACTCTCTGGCGGATGGGGTGGCTATTACGGATTTATGGGAACTATCGGAATTCGTTTTTCAAACTTTTCAATCCGCAGATTTTTTGATGCAAAAGCCTGGAGACCTGTCCCGAGTGGTGACGGACAGACATTGCAGTTGAGAGCACAGGCATCCGGACCAAGCTACCATGGATATAATATAAGTTTTATCGAACCATGGTTCGGTGGGAAAAAACCAAATTCTTTTTCTGTTTCATTTTATTATTCAAAACAACGACCCTATGCCCAATACAATTCATTTGACGAATTGGATCCCTCTTTCAGAACATTTGGAGCTTCAGTAGGTTTGGGCAAACGATTGAAATGGCCTGACGACTATTTTTCATTATACTCCGAATTATCATATCAGCAATACAGGTTGCATAATTATAATCTGGGACTACTTTATAACGGCAACTACAATTTATTCAGCCTTAAACTTGTTCTGGCGAGAAGTTCTCAGGATCAGATGATATATCCGAGAAAAGGCTCGGCTTTTAGTCTGGGTGTAAGATTAACACCCCCTTATTCAATCTTTGATAATACGGATTATTCCGAAGCTCCCAATGAAGACAGATTTAAAAACATTGAATTTCATAAGTGGACCTTTTCAAGTGCCTGGTATACCAGTCTGATAGAAAAGCTGGTCTTGGCGTTGCGGGCTGATTTTGGCTATCTTGGTGCATACAATAAAACAATCGGGCCTCCTCCTTTTGAGAAATTTGATGTTGGAGGTAGTGGATTGAGTGGTTATAATTTATACGGAACCGATGTAATTGCATTAAGAGGTTATGAGGATGGAAGCATTACGCCATATCATACGGAACAAGTTCTATATCCGACGGAGGAGGAAGGTGATAATGAATATAGGAATGTTAGTGTTTCGGATGGGAATATTTATACCCGTTATTATGCCGAGCTCAGGTATCCGTTTTCTTTGAATCCATCTGCTACAATATACGGACTGGTATTTGTTGAAGGTGGTAATGCATGGGGCAAATGGGATGAATTTAATCCGTTTGAGGTGAGAAGAGCTGCCGGAGTGGGAGTAAGAGCTTTTCTGCCAATGTTCGGGATGCTCGGGATTGACTGGGGATATGGATTTGATCCCAGTCGCAGCAAACCCTATGAACGATCAGGCCCACAATGGCATTTTGTTTTGGGACAACAATTTTAGTGGTCAGAACGGTATAGAATTTGTATTTTTATTGCGAACATAAATATTAAAACAATGAAAAAAGTAATAACAACTTTGGCATTGGCTGTATTGACAATTTCTTTTTCAGTTGCGCAAAAATTTGCATTTGTTGATACGGACTACGTAATGAACAACATTCCTTCCAATAAAGCAGCCGAAAATGAACTGGATAAACTATCAAAGCAATATGAAAATGAAGTATCGGCCATGTTTGAAAGTATTGATAAAATGTATCGTGAATACCAGGCAGAAAAAGTATTGCTTACCGATGAAATAAAGTCAAAGCGAGAAGAGGAAATCATTACCAAAGAACGTGAAGCCAAGAAATTGCAAAATGACTATTTTGGACAGGAAGGTTTGCTTTTTAAGAAACGCCAGGAACTGATCAAGCCGATTCAGGATGAAGTTTATGGAGCAGTCAAAGAGATTGCTGATGAGAATGGGTATGCTGTTATTTTTGATTCTGCAAGCGGTCCTACAATGTTGTATACAAATCCCCGTTACGATATAAGTGACGAGGTATTACAAAGATTAGGTTATAAAAATTAATTTCATACATTTGTGCCGGAAATTATATTTATTCTAATAAACATGAAAAAATATTTGGTTTTTTTGCTAATAAGTGCAGTTATCCTTAGTTTATCTGTAAATGCTCAGGACAAACTCAAAATAGGACATATCAATAGTCAGGAACTATTGGCTGCTATGCCGGCGAGCGATAGTGCTCAAAAAAAGCTGGAAAAAATTGCCAAGGAACATGAACTGGTGTTAGAAGAGATGTCAGTTGAGTTTAATAAGAAATTCGAAGCTTACCGTAAAGCAATGGAAGCCGGAACAATGAGTGATCTGGCAAGAGCTACAAAGGAAGCTGAATTGGAAGATTTGCAGAACAGAATATCAACTTTTGAACAAACTGCTCAACAGGATATTCAACAGAAAAGAGTTGAACTGTTTACCCCTGTTCAGGAGGCTGCCCTGAATGCAGTAAACGAAGTTGCTGAAGAAAACGGTTTCACATATATTTTAGATACAGGTATGGGATCGGTTGTCTATGCATCGCCTGATTCCAAAGATATTTTACAGTTGGTAAAAACCAAACTTGGCCTCGAATAAGGCATTGAAAAGAAATTTTCAAGCCAACTCATTTGAGTTGGCTTTTTTGTATCTTTCGTTATGAAAAACAATGCAACAAGACCAATTGGAATATTTGACTCGGGACTTGGCGGATTAACTGTGGCCAAAGCAATTCATCTGATGCTTCCCAACGAAGAAATAATTTATTTTGGAGATACGGCTCATCTTCCCTATGGAGACAAATCAAAAGATACTATTGTTCAATATTCTACAAGAATTACAAAGTTTCTTGTTGAAGAACAATGTAAGGTAATTGTAATTGCATGCAATTCTGCTTCATCAAACGCTTATGAAGAAGTTGTAAAACAAGCAGGAAGTAACATTCACGTTCTGAATGTAATTGATCCTGTAGTGGATTATATCATTGAGACTGACTATAATAAAATTGGAGTGATTGGTACCAAAAGCACAATTGATACCAACACTTATTTCAATAAAATACATAAAAAGAAAAAAGGAGTATATGTTTTATCCATGGCTACTCCTTTGCTGGTGCCCATGATTGAGGAGGGATTTATTTTTGATGATATCAGCAATGCAATTATCCGAACGTATCTTTCACGCAGAGAAATTAGCGGAATTGATTCGCTCATATTGGGTTGCACTCATTATCCAATCATTAAAAATCAAATCAATAAATTCTATAATTTCGATGTGGATATAATTGATACCGGTAAAATAGTTGCTGACAATCTTCGCCTGCTATTGGATAAGGAAAGCATCAGGAATACCTCGACAAAACGAGGAGTAAAAAAATTTTATGTTTCTGACCTCACACGCTATTTCAAGCTGATCGCACGAATGTTTTTTGAGGAAGAAATTGAACTTGAAAAATTGAACCTCTGGAAATAGTCAGTTTTAATTCAATATTTCTCATCTTCCCTTCTTCTCAGACTCTCACTCTCCTTCTTTCATTGACGGCAAATTCCTCATGGCGGATAGTATTATAAAAAAAGTCATAACAAATCCATGAAGTTTCCGGCAACGGATACAGTATTTTAAACCGGGTAAGTATGATTTTTTATATAAGAAAAAGGTTATATCATTCTTCAAGTAATATGAATTTTCTAACGGTTTGACTCATAAGTGATTATTATCACCTATATGAAGTAGAATTTATATTCTTTCTAAATAACATGCTAATGCATTGATATTTAACTTGTTGTATTTACACTTTATACGTTATGTAGTTATTTTTCAGGATATTTTCTCTTCATTGGTTTAAAGAATGCTATTAATTCGTGCAATTTTTAGTAATTTTTATTTATCAAATCCTACCGGCCTATAGTTTTTTTAATTGGTACAAAGCTTTTGACTAATAAAAAATGAATGGAACGAGTAGCTAATGATTTGTATTTCAAAACTGCAGAAACAGAATTGGAATTTGAAAAATGTTACCGCTTACGTTACAAGGTATACTGTGAAAAAAAGCGGTGGTTATCCCCTGATGATTATCCTGACGGATTGGAAAAGGATGAATACGATAGTAATGCAACTCATGTAATGGCAATGGATGAGGATTTTAATGTTATCGGGATCATGAGGATCATTAAAGAATGTGATCATGAGCGGCTTCCCTATCTCGATCATCCCGGAATGAAAGGAAAGAAGTATGAAGCAGCGAATCTCGCTGAACTCTCAAGGTTTGTCGTATCAGCAACCAAAAATCGCCATCTGGTATTAAAGGGATTGCTCAGGCTTGTATATCTTACAAGTCGAAGGATAGGCGTTGACAATTGGGTGTATGTATCTGAACCTTCCCTGATTCGGTTTATTGATCGGTATAAATACTTTTTTCATCCAATCTCCACTCCTACAAAGTATTATGGCGGATTTACCCTGATAGCAGCATGTGATATTGCTAAAACTGAGGCTCGCTGGAAAGCAAATGATATGGAAACATGGAATTTCCATTGGAAGGAAGAGGCTATGATGATCTAAGGGAATGGTATTTTCCACGAGTCATTTGACCATATCAAAAAGCGGAAAGTTTTATATCATAATTTAAGTCTAATCATGTAAGAGATTATTTGTTATGTTTTCCTTTTGGCAGGAGCCCTGCTCGTAAAATGGCAATTCAAATTTTTAAGTACTGTGTATAGGACAACTTGTAAAGAATTATGGCGTTATGTTTTCATATTGGTATATTGGATTTACTAAATATATTAATTGCAAATAGCCTTGTAGACCGCAACGAAGTGGAATTGATTTACGAAAGGATGAATTACAAGGTTCACAAACAGTTCTGTAAGAAGATTAGGGATCATCTAAGAAGCCTATGAATTATAGGTAATAATCAAATTTTCTTCCATAGTTGAATTCCATTCCAAAGCGAAATTCAAAATAGGAAATAAATTCATATTCAATGATACAAAGTGTATAGCTTTTAGTAATTAACTTTAATCTTTCAATCATATCAGGATTTTCTTTCTTATGATCTTGTAACTGGATCTTAATATCGAAACATCCGTTGTTTTCAGGATAAATTTTAAAAGCTCCGGTTATTATTCCTGCAATTTCAAAATCGGAATAAATGATTTCTTTAATTTCATTTACAGAGAACCAGTCAAAACCATCAGTCATTCGCTCGCCCCGTCCGTAAATGATCCCTATTGGTAATTTAAAAGAAGGTAAATAAGCTTCCAGATTGCACTGGATAAGAACCGATTTTAAATTTTTAAAGCTCATAACTTCTACTTCATCTTTTGTATTATACCTGATAATTGGAATTTGATGTTTCTTATCCAATAGTGTCACTACCAGTTCAGATCGGTTAAATTGATTTCTGATACTTTCCATATAAATCTCGTGTGGAAGGTAGTGCATAATTTCTGGAACCGATCTGGTATCGTCGGTGAAGAGTAATTTTTTAAGCTTTTCGTTTGTACGAGCAAGTCTGCGTAAATTGATAGTCTCTCTTGTTTCAAAAAATACTGTTGTTGCAAGTTCTGTTAATCCCATGTTTAGTTGGATGCGGCCCTCATCAGGCTTATCGCGGCCCAATAAGAATGAAAAATAATTTCTCATATTTTCGGGCACATATTCTCCTCCTGTAATGATATAGACATCATGATCTTTCCACGAAAAACCATTTCTTGTACCACTTTCAAGCACGTTTTTAATGAATGGGGCTTCTCCGGTAAGCACTATATGTTTAAAATCTCCGGCAATTTTTTTAATAGTCGCGTAGGCATGGTTTTCGATAGTTCCGGTTACTACCACAGGAATTGTAAAAGTTGGGATATTGAATCCTGCAGGTAAAGTATTGATTATTATCGTATTGTCAATTGGCACATTAAATATCTTCTTTAATAAATATTCTGTGGCTATACCTGATGTGCTTTTATAACCAAACGGCTGTAACTGATAGGAATAACTTCCTGAACTTCCTGAACTAATTCTAATAGTACCAATGTTTTCGAATTTTATCCCTAGAGTAAGGTCTCTCAGACTGTGACTATTAAAAAGTATTTCTTTATCAATAACAGGTATTCTTTCATTAAAATCATCGATGTTTTTTATTGGCCCGGCGTTTGTATTTTCATTCTTTGACATTTTAAGATATACCGACGAATGATTAATAACATGATTGACTACAATAATTAGTCGTTTTACAGCAAGAGCTTCAAATTCATCTGGTGATACGTTTTTAAGCCTGTTAAATGACCTTTCAAGTATAAATCGTATTAATTTGGCGTACCATTTTTTATAAAAAACAATTGGCATGGTATGTTTACTTGTTAAAGTTTCTAGTCCTGGTAATATTTGCTTTTAATTTCTTCGAAAGTTGGAAGCTTTAATGTAGGTTCTTTTGTAGACAGGCTTATAAGTCGCTTATTAAAATTGAAAAGCAGTTTATGTTCTATCAGACAATCTATCGCTTTTTCTATCATTTTCTTGTCGACTGTTGAATCTGAAAGATATTGAACTTTTTTAAATAAAGAACTTTCATGTATTGGTTCTCTGCAGGCTTTATGGACAAGATGTTTGTATCCGTCAAGTACAATTTCTTTTTTTTGTGCACACGGTCTTGTATCCTTTATTAATGTTTTTTGTCCGTGTTCTTTAAAAATCAGATGAGCCTTTATTTCACTAGGATTATTTACAGGAAATAATTCATGCCATTCATTTATTTTGGATCTTAATCTTTTAATATTTTCAGTATCAGGATAATTCTGCTCAATAAGTGTTCTGTCTTCGAAAAACCTGACAAAGTCATTTAGTTCTTTTTCCGGAATAGGAAAACAGTAATTCGATGATCTGTGAGGGATTAGTTCCAAATTGAATTTCTCCTGAAATTTATGGTAATGGCTATACCTGTCGAGGTGCAGATGCGTTAAAGCATCAGGCGGATTCAGGTGATAGAGTAGTGGTAGAAATTCGGCCATATCTTTGTACCAGTTATCATCTTCCCCCGGAAATGCATAAAGAATATGCCACATAAGCCTAATCCCATTTTCATAGGCCAATTTTAAAAGATAAATATTACGTACCGCAGTTACTCCTTTTTTCATGTATTTCAGGGCTTCATCATGAAGGCTTTCAATGCCAGGTTGCACCCACCTTATGCCTGCCTGAGACAATTTAACAGCCTGCTCTTCTTCGATATTAGCTTTAATTTCAAAAAAATACATACAGTCTGGAAAATCTTTTCCGGCAATTCTTGGAAGAAGATCATTAAAATAATTCAAATCGAGAATTTCATCAGTAGCCATCAGAACTTTGATGTTGTAATTATCTATTATCGATCTGATTTCTTCAATCACTCTGTTAGTCGATTTGGATCTGAAACATAGCCTTTTTGGAGCTGAGGAACAAAATGTACATCCTCCCGACTTTTCATGCCACCAACAACCTCTGCTTGTTTCAAATGTTATATGAGGCATAAGATTATTATTGTATTTAAAGGAATTAATTTGCAGAAAGAAATCATCAAAATCGGGCAGGGGAGTGTTATCAAGATTGTCAACAATTGCAATAGGAGCTTCATATCCTCTTGCTTTATTTAGAGACAGATTTTTTTTACATATTACACCATTTGGAATTTCATCCCTTGGGATGTCAATACCGGTCTTTACAATAGAGTTACAAAGTTGTGTAAAAAGAAGATCAGCTTCACCCGATACTGCAAAGTCAATCTCCGGAAAATTCCTCACGATTACCTGTGCGGCATCACCATCGCAGGAGGTACCACCAAGAATAGTAACAATATCTGGTCGTTGTTTCTTTATTTCTCTGCACAAAGCAAGTGAAGCATTGTTCTGCTGAAACATTGTAGTGCAAGCAAGTATTTTTGGATCCAGATGCAGAATTCTTTCTGCTGATTCGTAGATAAATTCGCCTGCCTTTCTTCTTATTTCCCATAGAAAATCTTTATTTACTATGCGCTTGTGCCTACCGGTTGATTCATATTCGCTGGCATGCAGTATATAACACGCCCTGCTTGAAAGTAATTCAAAATAAGCTTTGTGGTCTGGGTTAAATTCGGGAAAGCATCCGGCAAAAGTCCATTCGCCAATTTGGTAAAGCAGGTCCTGGCTAACAGTTGAATAGGCATCATACCCAATTTTTTCAGCAAACGCAAAACACTCATATAAGGTACTTACAGTGAAACCTTCTTTTTTTGCTGAAGCAGAAAGTATGCTAAGTCCGAGAGAGGGTCTTTCCAGGCTGGGAAATGGCATTGAAACAAGGCAAATATCCATTCTTCTTCTTTTTTATATTTAATCTTGAAGGTGTTACCTCATTAAATATAGCTACAATAGCTTTTAATTACAACCAAACGGTAACAAATGGTCCGGATACACAATTCATCATTTTACAGCTCCATCCATAATTGCTTTAAAATTCGAGAACAATATCCTCTCTTTTAATTCAGATGAAAGATCAATTTTCTCAAATACATCCACAAAATCTTTCATTCGGTGCATTTTTCCTTCATAAGGCATAGGAAAATCAGTCCCGAAAATAAATTTTTCTTCTCCCACCCGCATAATTAGCTTTTCGTTAAGTATTTCTGCTATTTCATAAGGATAAGCTGCCGTATCAATAAAAACATTCGGATGTTTTTCAACAATCATAAAGGATTCATTGTGCCAGAGTGTGCCAAGGTGTGTCAGAATGATCTTCAGGTCGGGGAAATCGTTAGCAACGTCATCAATCAGTATAGGATCGGCCTGTTTCAGTTTCACCAGGCTGCCAAAGGGAGTAGTTCCTACATGAAAAACCACGGGAATTCCAAGGTCAGAGGCAAGAGCATAAACAGGCCATACATTTTTATTGTTAGGATAAAAATTTTGAAGGGGAGGATGAAGTTTTAAACCTTTCAGGTTTAGTTTTTCAATTGCGTTGGTAAGCGTTTCACATGCATCTTTTTTTTTGGGATCTACGGAGGCAAAACCCAGGAATCTGTCCGGCATTTTACTGCATACATCAGCAACAAACTGATTGCTTGCAGTCAACAAAGGTCCGTCCATTGCAAACAGAACAGACTTTTCAATCGCTGCTTCATCCATCTGGGATAAAAGACTATCAAGCGATAACATAGCTACAACATCATCGAGATCAGAAAATGTTGGAATACCCTTTAAATAATCAAGGTTATACAACTGATCTTTTGCAAACACTACTGATGTATCGATAAGATGTGTATGAGAATTGATGATTCGCATTGTTTTCTTTTAAATTAAATTCCCTGCCATTTCATTCATGGATTCTCTGCGATATTTTACGTCGATATATATTCATGGATTATATCAAAAGATCAAACAGACCCCTATACCATTGGTAGTGAAACCAAGCAATACTTCTTTTTTTATATAAGAAGTTTTACTTAATCCCCCATTATAAATATCAATTGCATTATGTGTTTTCATTTTTGCATCCCTAGAAAAGGGAATCGATAATAGAATAAGTCCTCCGCCGATAGCTGCCATATACCATTGAGGATCTTTTCCCGCAATAGCCGTTCCTATTGGCCAACCAATCAGAAACCCACCTGAAAAACCAAGAATGTATGCCATAGCTATGCTACTTCTTGCAGATTTAAATTCTTGAAAAGCACTCTGATTCAGGCTTAAAATGCCTGATAATTCAATATTTGAAAGAATAATCCCTTTGTGATAATACTTATATGTTAATCCTTCTCTTCTCATAAGAATTGAATCCGGAGTAGAGGTATTCTCATCAAATTCACCTTCGTAATTATAATAGATCTTTTCTATCTTATCCTGAGACAAGCTTGTTTTCACATTCTTGTTTCCATTGGTTAGGTAGAAATATACATTAGTACTATCAACACTTAATATTTCACAATCGATTCTTTCACCATTGGTTCTTATAATTGCATCTTGTGAAGAACAGTTCAATGAAATCCAGGCGAGTCCAATAATTAGAATAAGTACTTTCATATAGAACTATTTTGATGTTTCTGTTTACAACGTATTAAATCCTTTTTCAGTTTTTAATAGCAAAAGATAAAAAGAAAAATTGAAATCCCGGAAGTTTGTAGAGATTATAAATTACTTATGGGAAAAAGGATCATTATCGGTTTTTCTGTAAACATATATTCTGTTTACCAGAATAATGACTGTCATAACAGATACGGCAGTAAGATTGAAATTACGTTCAACAATTATAGTAGTGAATATTCCGGCTATGACGAACAAAGTTACAAGGTAAGTGAGTATAACTCTGAATTTGATCTGATTTACCGAATCTTTCATAAAGGCAAGAACAAGAAGCAAAGGATTTGCCCAGAGAAGATCGGTATTGAAATTGAAAATGTAATGATCTGTTAATAGCCAGAGAAGAAGAATTATCAGACCAAGAAAACCAAAGATGACAAGAATTGATTTTTCCAATATTCTGAAGAATCCCGGAATGTAAGTTCCAAAAACCTGTGAGATCAACAAAACAAGAACCAGCGACCAAAGAATAATCGCGGGTTGAATGGCAGGTTTTGAAGATTGATCATGGCAGTTAAAATGGACAATATCAGATTGTGCAAGGCTTTTCTGAAAACCAAATTCCTCTTTAATCCGGATGTTTTTTAAAAGAAGATGCAAATAATCCGGCAAAAACGAAATCGTAGTTCCTCTGACTCTTTTATCTGCAGGGAAGCCCATAAGAAGATCTGCTCCTGCATCAGTCCAGGGCCTCTCCTTTAAATAATCATTCAGCAATTTCCTGTAACTTTTTTTAGGTACAATAAGCTGATTAAACTCCAGGGTGTCTGAAACACTTTCAGAGATCAGGTCAATGATTTTAGATGAACAATTGTTATAAAAGAAATCATACAGGTATTCACGATTTTCAGGCATATAATTCACCTCCAGCAATCGGACTATTTTTGATCTTTCGTAAGGAGAGAGGTTCAGCGGAGTTTCGATAAGTGACCGATTTTCAATCTTCACCTGCTGCAAAACAATATCAAAAGGTAACCTGGACAGTTTGTATATCAACTTTCCACGCACAAAACCAAAATAGAAAGAAGGTTCATTAAAATCAAACGTACCATAATTATAGACTTCGTCCGTATTTTTGATGTTGTTTTTTACACGTATCGCACTGTGACCAAATACTGAATACAGTTTGTTCCCCGGACTATAGGTTAGCAATGAGATTTGAATGGTATTTTCCTGGGAATAAACAACCTGCCTGCAATTGAACAAAACAATAAAAACTGTAAAAAGTATACGTAATACAGTTGTCCTTTTCATGGCAAATAACTTAGTGTTTGGCCAGTTTTATCAGTTGCAATGTTAGAAAAAAAAGTCTCATTTATTATTCTCAGACTATTTTTTAAAACCATAATCAGGATTTTCGATACTGAAATCAAGTTTTGAAAATGTCGGATTAAGTTCATATTCCACATAGGTATATTCCTGGAATAGACCTTTGTCATCGTAATTTTTTAAACCGACCGGGAATTCGCGTTTTTGATCTATATACATCACGATCTGTTTTGCGTAATCAGACGGAACCATAATTGTAGTGCCGGGTGTAAGATCTTCGAAAGATTTTATTTCACGATTTTTTTCAAGTATTAAATAATCGCAAACCAGCAATTTTTTTGATATGGATTCAAGGGTTTCTCCATTTCTCACTGTGTAAGGCACATACCTGAAATTAGTATTCAGAAAAACAATTTTATAACAGAGAATATTGTCATATTTTACCTGGCCCTTATATTGCCAGATACTGACATCATTTTTATCATACTTGTTATACAGATTTTCAACAACTTCAAGAAAATAGGAAAATCCCGCCCTATAGATCGAATGATGATTGTCTTTACGCATCAGATTGCCCAGGGGGTCCAGTTTCAGATTGGAAATTGCTATAGTATTTCTGTTCAACAACACTTTGTCGTTGTTTTCACCGTCTATATAGAGTATTTCCAGTCCCTGGTGCGGATAATATTGTTTTAAATAGATCTTATAAGGATTGTAAGAGATTTTAAAATCGGTTTTTTTATGAATCAATTCACCATCTATCCTTTCTTTTATCAGCATGGTAACTTTAACTCCATCCAACGCATGATTTGTAGCAAATACTTTTTCCAGTATTGCAACTTCAGGGGCAGATTCAGAAGAAAAAGACAAACAAAATACCAGAAGAACGGTTGATACAATGATACATTTTGAATGTTTGAAAAGATGAAGGGCCCACTTTGTCATCAGGACTTTGTAACTTTATCGTATCGTTTGTTAACAAATTCCCAATTTACTACATTCCAGAAAGCATCGACATATTCAGCTCTCCGATTCTGGTATTTCAGATAATAAGCATGTTCCCAAACATCGATGTTGAGAAGGGGAAAGCCTCTCTGATCTTCAGGAAGCGTATCCATAAAGGGATTATCCTGGTTAGCTGTAGTTGTAATTTTTAATTTTCCATCCTGAATGATAAGCCATGCCCATCCTGATCCGAAGAGTTTGATAGCAGACGTACTGAATTCCTCCCTGAAATTATCAAAGGAACCAAAGTCTCTTTGAATTGCTTCAGCAACAGGGCCATTAAGAGTTCCACCTCCGTCAGGAGACATAAATTTCCAATAAAGCTTATGATTCAGAAAACCTCCGCCGTTATTAACAATTGCATCATTGTATTGAGAAGCATTGGAAAGTATTTCCTTTACATTTGCCGGTGGCGGACCTGTATAATTTTTTAATGCGGCATTTAATTTGGCAGTATATCCGGCATGATGTTTATCATGATGAATCCTCACGGTTTCCTTATCGATGTATGGTTCAAGTGCATCATAAGGGTATGGCAATTCGGGAAGAATAAACTCTTTTTGCTTACTGAAAAGTGAATTTTTTCCTTTTGCTAAAGAAGGTAAACTTATCAACCCCAAAGCACTAACAAAACCTGTCTTTAGAAAATCTCTTTTATTCATATCAAATTCAACGATTTAACCACTTGTGTAACAAACATACTAAAAAAAAGTTTAAGTCTGAAAACTCACTGCCGAAGCTTTTCAATAATCTCCGTAAGAGCAAGTTTTTCCTGTATTCCGGTAATCATATTCTTTAACGTATACTGTCTGCTTTTTATTTCTTCTTCACCAACAAGTAAGACATAAGGTATTTGTTTCGCATTCGCATAGGTCATTTGTTTTTTTAATTTCACAGCATCCGGGTAAAATTCACTTGGTATCCCGGCTTTTCTGATCTTTTTTAGTATTTCAAGGCATTGATTTTGTTCCTTTTCTCCAAAATTAACAATGAGTATGCGTACGGATGCTGTTACTTCTGAAGGAAATACTTTCATTTGTTCCATAACATCATATATGCGGTCAGCACCGAAGGATATACCAACACCAGAAACATCCTTTAAACCAAAAATGCCTGTCAGATCATCATACCTTCCTCCTCCGCAGATGCTTCCTATAGGGACATCATCAGATCTGACCTCTATAATTGCTCCTGTGTAATAATTTAAACCACGTGCAAGTGTGAGGTCGAAATCAGGTTTAAGATTTATGTTGTATGATTCTGTCATCTTCAGCAAAAATTCTACTTCTTCAATTCCCCTTAATCCTTGTTCAGAGTTGTTCAATCGTTCTTTTAATTCTTTGATAATCTCAAAGTTTTTATTGCTCATTGTCAGGAAAGGAGAAAGCTCAGCAATAGCTTTTTCAGGAATTCCGCGTTCTTTCAATTCTTTCCTGACATTGCTCAAACCGATTTTTTCAATTTTATCAATGACCGTTGTAATTTCATTCATTTTATCAGGCTGGCCTATTAGGTCTGCTATTCCTGCAAGGATTTTCCGGTTATTGATCTTAACAGTTATATTTATGTTCAGCAGAGTGAAAACTTCATCGATTATTTGCAGCAATTCAACTTCATTTAACAGGGAATCACTCCCTATAACATCTGCATCGCACTGGTAAAATTCACGGTATCGTCCTCTTTGAGGACGGTCGGCGCGCCATACAGGTTGAATCTGGTAACGTTTAAAAGGGAATGTAATATCGTTCCTGTTTTGAACTACATAACGGGCAAAAGGAACAGTCAAATCATATCGTAATCCCTTTTCTGATATTTCCATTGCGAAGGAGTTGGAATCTTTTTCCTGTATTGTTGCAGGATTAGTTTTGGATAGAAAATCGCCTGAATTTAAAATCTTAAACAACAATTTATCGCCCTCTTCACCATACTTTCCCAGCAATGTCGACAGGTTTTCCAAAGCCGGAGTTTCAATCGGACTATAGCCATATTTAATAAAAACTCCTTTAATCACATTGAAAATATAATCCCTTTTCACCATTTCAAATGGTGAAAAGTCGCGTGTACCCTTTGGTATAGAAGGTTTTTGCATAATCATCCATTTTTGAGCGCTACAAAGGTAACAATATCAGCTTATGCAACAAAAACTGCCGCAAAATGTCAGGTTATGTAAGATGAAGCATCGTGATTAGTTTTTTTAAAAATCTTTCACTGGAATTGTCCCCTTCTTTTGGTGCCCAGGGAGCAAAATTTTTATCGTCAGAAGGGAAATACGGGCCATCTTTTACTTCATATACCACTGAATTGTCTTCCAGTGCAACAAGGCTATGCCATGTTCGCGGAGGGATTTCCACTCCAAAGTTGCCGGTTTTTCTATCAAGAATAATATGATCTGTTGGCTTTCCTTCATCATTGAATTCAATAACAACTATTCTGCCTCTTAAAATAATGAAAGCTTCTCTTTTGTCAGGATTTTCATGCTTGTGCGGTTGTATGTAGGTTCCTCTGAGCATTGCATGAATCATTCGTTGTAAGGTGTCATCCATTTGATAATGATAATTGTAATTCACTCTTTTCCTGGAAGATTCTTTTGCTTTTTCTGAAAGAGTATCCAGTTCTTTTGTTGTTATTTTCACAAGCATAGATCAAACTTTTATGTTTTTGTATGGTACACTCAGACGAACCATCGGAAATAGAAGGAGCAAAACAAAACAAGTACCTGCTATTGCATATCCAGGTCCTGTTAGATCTGCAAACACTCCAATGCCAAAACTTATGATAGCTCCGATCATCGAACTTATCTGTGATTCGGCTGATAATACAGAAGCCAGAATTCTTTCATCAAATTGATTTGCAATGCATGCAACACCAGCAGGGCGTCTTAAGTTTTCGATGACCAGAATGCAAACAAACAATACAATTGCCATTCCTGTTATATCAAAACTGTAAAATAGTCCGGCCGCTGCTCCTGTTAAAATTCCGGTCAGCAATAAAAAATTAAGATAAATATTGGTTGATATAAACCAAGAGTTTAAGCGTCCTGTATTTCTTGATGCAAAAGCAGTCAGGAAATAAAGTATAAAATAGATCAGACCAATCTGAACGATTGTTATTTCCTGTTCTGAATATCTTGACTGTATATAAATTGGCATGGCAAGCACCAGGGAACTGATAATAATTTGCAGGTAATCTTTTGAAGCATTATAGAATCCGCTAAAAAGAGCAACATTAAAAATCAGTTTCAGGTTAACAAAACGGCGCATAGATTTTACCGATTCTATTATAATATCAGCAAACATGCGTTTCAGTTTTTGCTTTTCACCCAGTTTAATACCATCAAGGTATTTTGGATAAGTAGCCAATAATATAAACCCGATACTATAGGGCACAAATGAATAAAGAAAAACCGAGCTGTAATTTTTGCTTAACAGCAACAGTCCGGCAGCTATTAATGATGAAATGGCAGAGCCACCTTGCGACCAGGACCGTGTATGGCCATAATATTCAACTTTCTGATCTTGCCATCCTTTGCTTTTAAGGTACTCAAAGATCATGGCTTTGTGTGTTCCGGTACGGAATGCATCTCCCAGTGCAAAAAATATTGTGGGTGCGATAAGCCACAGAAATGATTCAGCAAAATAATATCCAAGGAATGAGATCATATAAAATCCATATGAAAAAAGCATGGTGCCGCGTCTGCCCATGGCATCTGCTGCAATGCCACTGGGAACTTCAAAAATAGTGCGAAGAATAAACCGTATAGAATACAAGGAGCCTATTTCTGTATAACTTAGATCTTTATTATAAAGAAAAATAAGCAGGATAAAAGGTTCAAAAAATCTTTGATTTTTCAGGAATCCATAGAGGCAGAATTTATAGTATTGTCCGTCTTTTCTAAATTTTTCTGCCATAAAGGATGAAGTCTAATTTTTAAAACAACCAGTTCAAATTGATATACAAAGCAGTTTTGCCGTCACGCTCATCAGCTGCAAAACCAAAATTGGTGGCGACAACAAAATTCTGATTTAGTGCAATATGCAATCCAAGTCCATAGCTGATATGAGGTTTTTCTTTCTCATCAGGAAACATAAAAATGTATTCATCCGGCACACCTGATTTGTCGATCTCATATTTTCCTGTCACCATGCCCAGATCAGAGAAAGTATTTAAAGCAAGATAAATGTTCTGATTCCAGATCACGGTTTTAATAAATTTCCATCGGAATTCAAGATTTCCGAACAGATAATCTTCGCCTACTATACGGTTTCGTCGTATACCTCTTAAATTTTTTGCACCACCGAGAGCATCACGATCAATTGAATTGCCTCCATTTAAAAAAAACGGCAGCATATAATATGGCATTGTTCCTGAGAGCTTTGCCTGATATCCTATCCGGTAAACAAAAGAAAGACGATCATGTATCAAGGTAAAATATTGCCTGTGGGTAATTCCAATTTTTGAAAATGAATAATCTCCATTTCCAATAAACCTGGGGGCCCAATGGAAAAGAACTTCTGTCCACATTCCCCGCATGGGATTAGGCTCATTATCACGAGTATCATAAACAAGTCCGATCTTCAGGAGAGTGTTGCTACCGCCCTTTATCTGATCTTCAGCTATAATTCCCCAGTTGTAGGCATATTGTCCGAATAAGCCGCCATGAACAGGAGGTAATTTTTTTTCTTCTGCTTTTCCTTTGTTTAAGCGATCAAGGTCAATGGTATCTGCCTTGATGTTGTAATGGGTAAAACCTCCCAGCCACCGGAATTTATCATTGAAGAAACGTCCCTGAAAATCAACTCTTAATCTGAGTAATTTTCTTTCCTGCCTGTAATAAGCCCTGGATAAATAGATCGAATCTGCTTCCTCATCATCTTCAAACCTAATATCATAATTGGCTTCATACCCATTAAATCCATAGAAATCCAGTGCGCGTTCTGTCAAATAGCTGGCTTCAGCCGAAACACGGAGATTGGGTATCAGATATTCCGAATCATACATAAATTGAGCAATACCACTTCCTTTTGTTGTATAAGAATACTCAAAATAAAGTGAATGGCGGTAATCCGGGTAAATTGTTCCGTCACCGTAATCATAAAAATTTACAACACCGCCAAATTTCCATCCAATATCCTGTTCGAAAGCAACCACAGGTATAGCCCCCAATGACCATCCTTCCTTAATTTTTTCTTTCTTTTTATCAGTTGTATCTGCTTTTTGGCCGAATGAGGAATTATAAAGAAACAAGAACAGGCCAAGAATAATACAAGATGTATTTTTCATTGAAGGAGAGAGTTAATTCAAATATGAAAATTAAAATAAATTTAGGAAAATCATTGCGGATGTAGTATTTTGTTAGAAATTAGATAAAAACCAGTTTGCCATGCAGAGGGCTTTTTTCGCATTGATCAGGTTGTTGCTTATTCCGGTAATTCTTTTTGCACTTTTCCTCTTGTTCTTCACTGTTTTTGAATACAGGCCAAAAGAAGAAACCGAATTGTTTTCTTCGTTGGCAGCAGATACTTTAAGTACCGGAGTGAGTTATTCATCTCTTGTCTGGAATATTGGTTATGCAGGTTTGGGTGAAAACATGGACTTTTTTTATGATGGAGGCGAGAATGTTCGGGATACAAAAGAAAATGTTATTCGGAATGTTGATGCAATATCCCGGTTTTTATCTTCCAATGATACGGTGAATTTTATCCTTTTACAAGAAGTTGATCAGTCATCCAAAAGAAGTTATTACATCAATCAGCTGCATTTTTTTGATTCTCTTCTCTCAGATCATGATGGATTTCTGGGGATTAATTATCAGGTTGGTTTTGTACCTGTTCCTGTACATGATCCGCTTGGAAAAGTGAAATCAGGAATAGCAACCTTTTCAGCCAAGCCACCCTTGAAGGTTACTCGTTATTCTTTTGATGCAAATTATCCCTGGCCAAAAAGACTTTTTATGTTAAAAAGATGTTTTCTTGTAACAACGTTTCCTGTGATTAATGGCAAAGAATTGAATGTAATTAACATTCACAATTCCGCATACGATGATGGAACTTTAAGAGCAAATCAGCTGACACTTTTAAATGAATATGCTTTGGATCAGTACACAAAAGGAAATTATATATTATTTGGCGGCGACTGGAATCAAAGTCCGGATACATTCAAGCCTGAATACAATCAACCTTTTGATACAATAAATCTTTCCTATTTGCCTTCCGGATTTTTGAGAGACTGGCGGAGAATTTTTTGTGATACCATTCCTACAAACAGAAGGATAAAAACTCCGTATACAAGAGGTGTAACAACTACCACGGTAATTGACTATTTTATTGTATCGCCAAATATCACTGTGTTACAAGTTAATCCTCAGGAATTGAATTTTAAAAATTCTGACCATCAACCCTTGATAATTCGTTTCACTCTGAATGAATAAAGCATGCAAAAAATTCTATACTCACTCTTACTGATTTTTATGGTCCATTTCAACTTTGCAGATGGTCAGAGTTTTAAACCTTATAATGTCTTAAGGGCGATTGAAAAGGGAACACGAACGACTGAAGGAATTCCGGGAGAACAATATTTTCAGAATTATGCAAAATATACTATTAATGCATTTTTTGATCCTGAAAGCGGAAAGTTGAGCGGGAAGGAGAAAATTGTTTATTATAATAACAGCGGAGATACTTTAACAAGGATTGTAATTCGTCTGTATCAGAATATTATGAAAAAAGGGGGAATTCGTGATGAATCATTCAATCCCGATGATATCCATAATGGAGTTAACATTTCTTCTTTCCTGGTAAATGGTTCCGATTTGCTTAAGCGATCTAAATACGGAATAAAGCAGGATGGAACGAATCTGATCGTTTATTTGTCAGAGCCTGTCAAACCCTCAGATTCCTGTAACATGATTATTCATTGGGATTTCAGTATGCCATCAGGGCATCTTCATCGTTATGGGAAGTACCATGAGAGTAGCTATTTTGTAGCATACTGGTATCCCCAGGTAGCTGTTTATGACGATATTGATGGCTGGGATATGATGAATTATACGGGAACACATGAATTCTATAATGACTTTAACAGGTATGATGTAACCATAGAAGTATCGGATAACCATATGGTTTGGGCAACCGGCATTTGGCAGAATCCGGAAAAAGTGCTGAATAAAAATATTGCAGCAAAAATGGAGAAAGCATTTCAAAGCGATGATGTTGTGCAGATCGTTGTTCAGAATGACTGGAAAAAGGATATTGTTTTTTCTAAAAAGGGAAATCATTCATTTCATTTTATAAAAGACAGCATTCCTGATTTTGCTTTTGCAGTTAGTAACAATTATTTGTGGGATGCATCCTCTGTTATCATCGATTCTTCTCTGCAGAAAAGAGTATTGGTATCATCGGTTTACCATCCGGATGCTACGGGTTTTCAGGATGTTGCTTCAATAGGATGCCGGGTAATTCATGAATTGAATTACAATAGTTATGGATTTCCATTTCCATTTCCCGGAATAACAATATTTAACGGCAATGGAGGAACGGAATTTCCTATGATAGTTAATAATGAAAACATGTCTAAGAGAAATGGTACTGTGTTTATCACAATGCATGAGATTGCCCATAGTTATTTTCCATTTTTAGCAGGAATTAACGAAAGAAAATATTCATGGCTCGATGAAGGTCTTACTACATATTTGCCTGTAGAAACAGAAAAAGCAATGCATTCTGATTATTATCCTATTGAATTGATCATAAACAGGTATGTTGCCGGTGCAGGAACGGAAGTCGATATTCCTCTTTATGTTCCTGCATATCAGACGCGTGATTATTCCTACCAGTTTTACAGTTATTTTCGTCCGGCTGTTGCATTGTATATTCTTGAAGAATATATTGGAAGAAAGCAGTTTAGAGATGCAATTAGAGATTTTATTGAAATCTGGCAATACAAACATCCTCTACCCTATGATTTTTTTCAAATAGTAATGAGCCATACAACCAGGAATATAAACTGGTTAATAGATGCCTGGTTCTTTGCTCCCGGGTGGCCCGATTTGGCTATTGGGGAAGTTAAAGTAGCAAATGATTCACTAAAGGCAGAAATACTTAATAAAGGAACATTGCCTGTTCCTGTTCTGCTTTCAATTGAGTATACAGATGGCAGCAATGAAATTGTAAGAAGAGAGTTAGATGTTTGGAAGGATAACAACAGGATAATAATAAACCATTCGCTGAAAGGCAAAATAAAGAGCGTACATCTGGATTACAAACATACTCCTGATAAAGATCGGTCAAACAATTGTGTGCAATTAAATTCTGATGAAGAATAATCTGACGTGAGTTTGATATAATTTCAGGCTCTCAATTATCTGAAAGGCAGGATAAGCCAAAATACCACAAAAATGATTGTTAGGTGATTGAATTATAGATATATAGATAGTTTTGTTTCAGATTCATGTTCATTTATCAAGATTGTTTTTCCTCTGAAAATTTAGGCTGAAACTTTGGCATAAGACAACATTTCAAAACACAAAGACATTGACAATTCAGCTTAGCAGACCACGCAGATAGAGCAGGAATACCTGTACATTCACAGGGATATCCATTATCAGAGAGCATCCGGCCTTGACCAGTTTTGCAGTGGAGATATTATTCTTATTTGTTATCGCAATTATATGAGGATGATTTAGTGATTTGATGGTGCTTTGAATACAATTTAGAAGCATTGTATTTTTATCAGGGATGTCCAGAATTACAATTTCATGTTTCGATTTTATAGATTCAGGATAATAGTTATTCAGAGTTTTATAGACGCAACTGTTCTCTGTACATTTTAAAATGGGGGTTAATGCACCTTGCGAAGTTTTGTTTACATGGGTAACAACCAGGCATCGTTTATCCAATAATTTAATATTTTCCAGTGAAGTAATTGATTTGTCAGGCTCAATAATTTCTTCCGTTGGTAATGAAAAACAAATTCTTGTTCCTTTTGTATATGATACGTCTACCCATATCATACCACCTAAGAGTTCGACAATACCTTTTGAAATAGAAAGTCCTAAACCTGTACCGCTAAATTTTCTTGAAATTGATTCTTCTCCCTGCCGGAATCTTTGAAAAACTGCATGGCATTTATCCGGATCAATACCAATTCCGGTATCTTCGACATAAACAAGAGCATATGCATTATCATATTTTCCTCCAAAACGGATGGTGCCATTTTCGGTAAATTTAATTGCATTGCTGAGCAGATTATAAAGTACCTGCTGAACTCGTGCAGGATCGAGATTTACATTGTCGTTTACATTTTCGGGAAATCCTTCGTTGATAATTTTTATATGTTCTTTATCATTCAGCCGTTTGAAATTCTCAAAAAAAACCAAAGCATCGGAGAAAATATTGCTGAGCCGGAAATTAATATTATTCAATCGTAACTGATTTGATTCAATCATGGATATGTCCATAATATCATCAATTAACTTCAGCAGTCTTTGACTGTTGCTGTTGATGATTTCCAGATACCTTGTTTTCTTTTCTTCGCGAAGATCAGGATTTTGCAACAGGTCGCCAAATCCAAGAATTCCATTTAAGGGAGTACGTATTTCATGTGACATATTGGCAAGAAAAACGGATTTCAGCTTGTCTGCTTCTTCTGCTTTCTTTTTTTCTGTTTCAAGACTTTTTGCATAACGTTTACGCTCGTTAATTTCATCTCTGAGTGTTTTATTGGTATTCCTAAGTTCCTGAGTACGCTCTTTTACCGTTTTATCAAGATTGTTCTTTGCTATTTCCAGTTGTTTATTTTCATTAAATGATTTTATTCTGGTATTGAATATAATCCGTGAGACAATCCAGGCGAGAGTGTATAAAACAACTATTGATACATATTGAGATACAAGTATATCGATGGTGATTTGATTTATGTAAAACAAACCAAATACAAGGATTAAAAAACTAAGTAATAAAAAGGAGAAAAAGAGTAATCCACGTATTAAAAAGATGGTAGCGGCCGAAAAGATACCCACTAACAAGGTAGGGATACTATTGTTTGCTGAAGATTCAACAATTGAAATACTTGTCGACCAGAGTATATGAAAAAGCACCCAGCTTTGAACTAAAAAATGATGAAGAGCTCTAACTTCACTGGTTTTTTTTGGAACCTTAATATGAGTAATAATTACAGCATAAATAGTTGCTATTCCCAGGATAATGTCAAGAATCATAAATCGGTTCACCTGGAAAGTATTCCAAAAATCGCTAAGAAAAAAATCTGCATATAATATAAAACTCACAAAAACAACCAGAAAATAGGAAAAAATCCTTATTCTGTTCAGGTTTATCAGTGTAATATCTGAAAAAAACTCACTCCGATATATACTTCTTTTGAAAGATGAACCAAATAGGATTAGTTTTAAATGATATAATATTTTATTAATATAATTCATGCTTTGAGCCTAATTAAAAGTACTAATTAATTCGCTCAAAACAGAATGAAAGAATGAAAAAGATAACTCTAAAATGGAATAAATTAATTCATTTTTTTAATCCAGGCTTGAGGATCAACCTCATCCTGAATCGTTTTTAAAAAACGATCTGCTTCTTGCTTATTGTTGAAAACATCATAACTGACAGCATGTAAACTGCCTAAATTTCCAAATTTTTCAGCATTATAACCTTTGTTTCTCAGTTCGATGACAAGATTATCAGCATTTTGTTCATTGCTGAAAGCACCGGCAACAACGTAATATTTTGTTCCTTGTATTGTTTGAGTTTGTTTTGGTTTTGTTATTTTCGGAATTGTTTCTTTCTCAGGAATTGCTTCTTCTTCAACAATTGTTTCTTCTGTTTCATTGACTTCAGGCACTTCATCATAGGATTCAGTGACATAATTATCTTCTTCGATAACAGGTTCTTCAAGCAACAATTCATCTGCATCTGATTTTTTAAAAAAGGATGGCAGATCCTTATTGTAAATAAAATATCCAGTGATCAATATTCCATTGATCAGGATAATTACTATGATCCAAAGCAAAATTTTCCTTTTGCTTGTGTGTTTTTTGCGGTATGCAGTTTCTGTCCTGGTTGAGGTATACGAATAAGTTTTTGAAGAAGGTGAGGCAGCTGATATACTTTCATTTTGTTTTGCTTTTAAAGTTTCCTTCTCTTTTCTTTCTTTCTCTGTTTTTGCTTTTTCTTCCTGTTCCTTTTTCTCCTGTTCTGCCTTTTCTTTCTCTTCCAGGGCTTTCCTTTCCTTTTCAGCCTTTGTTTTTTCTTCCTGTTCCTTTTTCTCCTGTTCCGCCTTTTCTTTTTCTGCTTTTGCAGTTTCTTCTTGTATCTTTTTGTCCTGATCAGCTTTTGCTTTCTTATCTTTTTCTGCTTTTGCCTCTTCTTGTTTTTCTGCTGTCTTTGTTGCTGGTTTTGCTTTTGATATTGTCTTTATTTCATCTCCTTCAAGAGAAATTTTACCAGCCGAACTTTTAATAAGTATTCCTAATTTACCTACAGGATATTTCTCACCCTTATCGAGTTTGGCAACAATTGCTTTAACAAAATCTTCAACTTTTTCTTTTGCCTTTTCCCTGTCAAGATTCTCTTCTTTAGATATGGCATCAATAAGCATTCCATCGTTGTATTGAAGGAATTCATTAAATACTATGGTGAGTGGTTTTCTTTGCTTAACAATAAAGGCTCCGAAGTCAGGGACAATGACTCTGTTGTTTTTTTCAAGGATTTCATTTATATATTTTTCCATCAGGATAAATTTTTCTTAAATTGAATATAGATACAAAATTAATAAATATCAATGGGACAACACATTGAAGATTTTAACAATTCATTGTAAAGTACTTTTTTGATTTTTTTAATTGATTTGTTCTTATTTTACTTTCTTTGTGGTATTAGATAAAGATTAGAAATGAAATACAGGCATATTTTGGGAATTGATTTTGGAGGCTCAGGAATTAAAGGAGCTCCGGTAGATACAAAGAAGGGATACTTAACCGCTGACCGATACAGAATTCCGACTCCTTTACCGGCTACACCTGAAGGTGTAACGGATGTTATTTATAAGATAGTGAAACATTTTAAATGGAAAGGTCCTGTAGGACTTGCATTCCCTGCTGTGGTGATGAACGGTATTGTTAAAACGGCTTCAAATATTGATAAAAATTGGATTGGAATTAACGCTTCGGAGTTGATAATAAATAAGACCGGCTTACCTGCTTATGTATTGAATGATGCCGATGCTGCCGGAATGGCCGCTATGAAATTTGGAGCAGGAAAAGGCAAAAAAGGATCTGTATTGCTTATTACCGTGGGTACTGGAATCGGGACAGTCTTATTTACAAAAGGTAAGCTGGTTCAAAACACCGAACTCGGCCATCTTTATCTTAAATCAGGAATTGAAGCAGAAGATTATACTTCTGATGCTGTAAGACAGAAGGAAGGACTTGATTGGGAAGAATGGGCCAAACGATTTGATATTTATTTGAATGAAATGGAAAAATTATTCTGGCCTGAGCTCATAATTATTGGAGGCGGAGTTAGCAAAAAACCGAAAAAATTTCTTAGCCATTTAACAGTAAAAACAAAAATTATAATGGCTAAGGCAAAAAATGAAGCGGGAATAATCGGTGCCGCCTTGGCAACAAGGGCAAACAGGGATATATTTAAGTGATTTCAGGTATTAATCAGACGGATTTTCAAAAAGGGTTCGTTGTATAATGGACCTGCCAAGAGTAATTTCATCTGTGTACTCCAGTTCATCTCCAAAAGAAACACCGCGTGCAATAACAGATATCTTATCCACATGACTTTTAATTTTCTTATAGATATAGTAATTGGTGGTATCACCTTCCATTGTTGCGCTAAGTGCAAATATTACTTCGTTAATCTTTTCTGAACGTACTCTCCTGATCAGGGATTCTATTTCCAGATCATTTGGGCCTATACCTTCCATAGGAGAAATAATTCCTCCCAGTACATGATAGAGGCCGTTAAATTGATGAGTATTTTCAATAGATATTACATCTCTTACATTTTCAACAACGCAGAGAATTGTAATATTGCGTTTTTTTGAAGAACAAATGGAACAGATTTCAGTATCGGAAAGATTATGGCATATTTTGCAAAACACGATATGATCAACCAGATTGTTTAATGCAGTACCAAATGCCAGGGCTTCTTCCTTTTTTTGTCGTAATAAAAAAAGGGCCATTCGCAAAGCGCTACGTTCACCAATTCCGGGCAATTTCGAAAATTGCTCAACAGCTTCGGCTAAAAGACGGGATGGATAATTTTCACTGTGCATACAAATAGAAATTTAATATTACAAAATTACTATCATTGCATACGGGCAGCAATAATTTTCCTTGAAATGAATAAACAATTCTTCAGATAAATTTCAGATTCAAATTATGAATCCCTTAATAATACTTATTGTAATCCTGGGATATTTTTCTTTATTACTGGTTATCAGTGCAATAACAGGAAGAAAAGCAAATAGCAATAGTTTTTTTATAGGAAACCGAAGGTCTCCATGGTACATTGTAGCTTTTGGTATGATTGGAGCATCATTGTCGGGAATTACATTTATTTCAGTACCTGGCTGGGTATTGACGAGTAAATTTTATTATATGCAAATGGTTTTGGGCTATTTGTTGGGTTATGCAGCTATTGTACATATTTTGCTTCCACTTTATTACAAACTGAATCTTACTTCAATTTATGTTTATCTGAAATCAAGATTTGGGAATGTTTCGTATAAAACCGGCGCTGTTTTTTTCCTGATTTCAAGGATTGTTGGTGCGTCATTTCGACTTTTTATAGTTGCTAATGTACTCCAGATAACAGTTTTTGATAAACTCCATATCCCTTTTGTTTTGACCATTCTGATTACACTTATCTTTATTTATATATACACGTTCAGAGGAGGAATAAAAACCATTGTATGGACGGATACACTTCAGACATTGTTTATGTTATTGGCGGTGGTAGTATGCATAGTCTTTATTTCAAAAGATATTGGCTTCGGTTTTAAACGCTTGTTTTTGGAAATATCCGTTAGTGAACTGAGTACTGTATTTAATTTCACAGAATGGAAAGAAGGAAGTTTCTTCTTTAAACAGTTTCTTAGCGGGGCATTTATTACGATTGTGATGACAGGACTAGATCAGGATATGATGCAGAAAAACCTAAGTTGTCGTAACTTGCGTGATGCGCAAAAGAACATGTATTGGTACAGTGCTATGCTCATACCTGTAAATCTCCTGTTTTTATCGCTGGGAGTTCTTTTGGTCTGTTATTCAAATGTTAAGGCAATTCCAATACCTGAATACACTGATAATCTGTTTCCTTTGCTGGCAACCGGAGGGCATATGCCAAACCTGATGGGTATAATCTTTATGCTTGGACTTATTGCAGCGGCATATTCAAGTGCAGACTCTGCCATAACTGCACTAACTACATCGATTACTATTGATTTATTTGAAGCTGAAGATCTGGAAGAAGAAAAACTTCGCAAGCTTCGGTGGACAATTCATGTTTTGGTTTCTTTGGTAATCGGAGCAGTTATTTTTGTTTTCAGGATATTGAATAACGATACGGTGATCAGTGCGCTGTTTATGGCAGCAGGTTATACTTACGGGCCGCTCCTGGGATTGTATGCTTTCGGACTGTTTACAAAACTCGAACTTCGCGACAGGGCGGTACCTATAATTGCTGTTATTGCACCTTTCTTATCCTATCTGCTAAAATTACTTCTTGAATCGCTTATACAGAATTATCATGCAAGTTTTGAGATACTTGTTTTGAATGGAATCATTACTTTTGCAGGATTGCTTATTGTATCCAGAAAGCAGTCTTTAATCAGATGACCATACAGTCATTGATTAAAATTTAATAACTGAAAGTTTTTGTTCAAAAAAGCTAATTTTAGGTATTATTAAAACAGGAAGATGTGAAAATAATTGCAGGTATCAGTAATGCCCATAATCCTGAAGAGATAAAGAAATATGTGAAAGCAGGTGTGGGCGAGTTCTTTGTTGGATATGTTCCAAAAGAATGGAGTGATGAATATGGATGGGAATTATCAAATAACCGGCGCGAAACAGCAAATTATCAATACAGAACCAGGGAAGATCTTGCGAATGTTGTTGATCTCATTCATCAGAATAACTGTAAGGTTTATCTTACCGTAAATGCACATGAATACAATACACGTCAAACGAAATTATTGATTAAAATTCTCAATAGTATTCGCAATATTGAATTTGATGCATTCATTGTTAGTAATGTTGGTATATTATTGGAATTACAAAAGAATGGATTTGAGATTGATATGAATATCAGCATTGGAGGTGGTAGTAATAATATTGAGACACTTAAGTTTTTTCTTGATAATTTCAGGAATATCGGAAGGTTCATTTTGCCAAGAAAACTTACTGTAGGTGAAATTGAGATCATAGCCAAATATGCCCTGGAAAATAAGGTACGTCTTGAAATTTTTGGTATGGACCCATATTGTGTCTTTAATGATGAGTATTGTTTTACATGGCATGGTCCGGCGAAAAGGAGTTTTTGTCAATCTGCAATGTTCGAATTTCGCAGCGCAAAACCCTTGCTGTTTGATTCTAAATGGAAGAATAGTGTTTTCAATGAACCGATTAGTTCTTTTTACAGAAAGCAGACTGAAGTTATAAATGAAATAAACATGAGTCGTGAAGCCTACTATTCAAAACGCAATACACCCAATTTAGGCAAAAATGAGATAAACAAATTGTATTTTTTGGCCAGGTTGAAGAAATGTGGTTTGTGTGCATTCCAGAAATTTAAGGAATGGGGTATAGAAGCTGTAAAATTGCCTTTGCGCGGGCAGGACTTTATTGGGAATATTGCCGTAATTGAACTTTCTAAAAAGGTGATTGATGAAGAAAATGCTATACCTGAATACTGTAAATCGATCATGCAAAGTCCGCGCTTTTGTTCAGGCATAAGTTGTTATTATGATTATCCTTATCCCAAATAGTCGCAGATTATGAAAAAACAATTCGATTTACATATATACATCAGTGATATCAATCACTTGCTTAACCTGGAAGAAACTCTGAGAATAATTCCAAAGCCCGAACAGGAATTTATCGAGATCTTTGATGAAAATGTATTGAGTAACCAGGCATCTCTCACATTACTGAGAGATTATATGTATAAATATTACGGACTTCAATATGAAGGAAATATTGAAGGCATTTATTTTGGTCAGGAAACCTGTGAAAACCTTATTCCTCCAGTAAAACTTATCGAAAAGGCTGTTGAATATTGCTCTGAAAAGGAATATCTTTTTTCATTTGCCACACCGTATGTTAGCCCAAAAGGCATGGAAAAATTGAGGAAGATATTTGCTTTTCTGAATGAGAATGCCCCTGATAGCGAAGTAGTAATCAATGATTTTGGGGTATTGCATCTTTTAAATACTGAGTTTACAAACCTTAAACCGGTTCTGGGAAGGCTTTTAATTAAAGTTAAAAGAGATCCCAGGTATTCTCTATCGGGTTTTGAAATTGCGAATATTGAAATAAAAAATTTGAAGCATATAAAAGCAAACCAGGCTGAAGCGCTCCAGGGATCTACGCTTGAGTTGCATGTTTACCAGGAATTTCTGAAAGAAAAAGGGATCGAACGTATTGGCATTGATGCATTAACACAGGGAATAAATCTAAAAACCATTAAAAAATGGAATTTCCCTGTTGATATATATTGGCCATGGACATATATAACTAGCGGTCGTAACTGCATGATTGCTGCTCATACACAGCCTGGGAAAAAATTGCATCCAACAGATGAATCCTGTAATTTCCAATGTAAAAAGTTTGAGTTTACATTTCAGTCTGATAAGCAAATGCTTCCAAGTGTTGCAAGAGGAAATGCTATCTGGATGAATACCAGATCATTGCATATGGAGTATTTCCAATCAGGCTTTAGCAGGCTTATTTATGAGCCTTATGTTCCTGTTTAATTCTGATGAGAACAAGAATTACATTATATTAAAAACCAAAATCATGTACAAAACATTTGTAAACAATTTGAAACCAGCCGGATTGTTCTTTAGCGGATTTTTTATTTTAATTAGCATATCATGCTTGCATTTGTCTGCACAATCTGTCGATGACCCTTTTTTATGGCTGGAAGATGTGGAAGGTGAGAAATCGCTTGAATGGGTGACCTCCCATAATGAAATAACATTAAATTATATTACGAATATTGATGGGTATCAGGATCGTTATGACTTCCTTTATGAGATTCTTACTTCTGAAGATAAGCTTCCATATCCCATTATGCATGGAGATTATATTTATAATTTCTGGCAGGATGAAAAACATCCCAGAGGGATTTGGAGAAGAATAGTATACAGTGATTATTTAGAGAGGAAAAACACCTGGGAGACTGTAATTGATATTGATAAATTATGCGAAGATGAAGATAATAATTGGGCATTCGAGGGTACATATTTTCTTCATGGTAATGATAAATTGTGTACAGTCCGGCTTTCAAAAGGGGGTTCTGATGCTGTAGTGATCAGAGAGTTTGATCTGGAAAAGAAAGAGTTTATTAAAGATGGTTTTTTTATTGATGAAGCGAAATCAAGTTTTGCCTGGATTGATGAAAACACTGTAAATATTTCAACGGATTTTGGAGCGGGATCACTTACAAATTCAGGATATCCAAGATTTGCTAAGAAATTGACAAGAGGAATACAATTATCTGAAGCGGATACTATTTTTGAAATTTCAAAGGAAGATGTTGGTTTATGGGTTTTGGTGATGAATCAGGGTGAAAAAAAGTATGAAATACTTTATCACCTGAAAAATTTTTACAATAAGTCGATTTATCTCATTAAGGATGGTGTAGCTGTTCAACTTAATTTCCCGGAAAATTTTCAATTCGATCTTTTTGAAGAAACAATTATTCTTCAGCCTTTAGTTGACTGGAAATTCGGGTATGATTTAATTGAAAAAGGAACCGTTATCGCAATAGTACTGGATTCCTTACTTGCAAATTCTAACACATATCAGGTTGTGCTTGAAAATAAGCCCGGCGTTTCTGTTGAAAGTATAGATGTTACCGGTGAATTTGTACTTATCAATACAATCAATAACATAAAAAGTGAATTATTGAAATTCACGAACGAAAATAATCAATGGGAAAGTGAAGTTGTTGACCTTCCAAAAAACGGATTAATTGAGATAATAGAAGCTGATCGAAACAAAACCAGCTATTTTTTAACCTATGAATCGCCCATTCAACCAACTACCCTTTATGTTAATGGTGGAGACAGAACTGCACCTGAAAAAATCATGAATTTACCTGATTATTTTAATACAGAAGACATTGTTGTGGATCAGAACTGGGTTGAATCGAAGGATGGAACAAAAATCCCTTATTTTATTCTGCATAAAAAAGGAATGAAGTATGATAGGAATAATCCTGTAATTCAATATGGATACGGAGGTTTTCAGATTTCAGAAAAACCTTATTATAGCGGATCGAGAGGAAAATTATGGCTTGAAAAAGGAGGAGTATACGTTATTGCCAATATTCGTGGTGGTGGTGAATTTGGCCCTGACTGGCATCTTTCGGCTATTAAAGAAAACAAACAAAAATCATACGATGATTTCATGGCCGTTACTGAAGACCTTATAAAACGGAAAATAACATCTCCCGAAAAGATTGGCATTTATGGCGGAAGCAACGGAGGTTTGCTGGTAGGGGCAGTTATGGTTCAACGGCCTGATTTATACAAGGCTGTAGCTTGTTTTGTGCCTCTTCTGGATATGAAAAGATATTCAAAATTACTTGCAGGAAATAGCTGGATGGCTGAATATGGTGATCCGGATATTCCGGAAGAATGGGATTATATAAGCAAATATTCACCTTACCATAATGTGAAAGCAAGGAAGGTATATCCGGATGTATTATTCCTCACTTCTACGAGAGATGACCGGGTGCATCCGGGACATGCAAGGAAGATGACTGCCAAAATGGAAGAAATGGGGTATAATGTGTATTTGTTTGAAAATACGGAAGGAGGTCATGGGGCTTCATACACTCCTGATCATATGGCGAAGGTATCGGCCATGTACTACTCTTTTTTTTATAATCAGTTGATGGAATAATCAGTCTCTGGTAAAAATCAATATCATTTGCTTCAAACCTTATAACAGGTTGCTTCTTCTCAATTTTTACTAATTTGGCACAATAATAATTTAACTTACTTAATCGGAATTGTATATGAAAGATTTCAATGTAGTCATTCTGGGTTGTGGTACTGTAGGTGGAGGTGTTGCAAGAATACTTTGTGATATGCAGGAGGTTTTATCATCCAGAGTCTCCGGACATATCAATTTAAAAAAGATTGTTGATCTTGATCCGAAAACAGCAATAGACAGATTTGGTATTGCTCCGGAATTGTTTTGTGGTGGAGGCAAAAGTATTACAAAAGATGAGGCAGACAAATGCATTAAGGAGCTGATAGAATCGGATGATATCGATCTGGTTGTTGAAACTATTGGAGGAAGCAATGATTATGTTGAAGAACTTGCAATAAGAATATGCAATGCAAAAAAACATCTCGTTACAGCCAATAAAGCTCTTTTAGCTGAACGAGGAAAACGTATATTTGAAGCCGCAAAAAACAATGATATAACTCTTGGCTTTGAGGCCGCCGTTTGTGGAGCAATACCTATTATTAAAACCATTAAAGAAAGCTTTACAGGAGACAGTATCATTTCGCTTTCAGGCATCTTAAATGGCACGAGCAATTATATTCTCACCATGATGCAAAACGAAGGCATGGATTTTCATGAGGCATTGAAACTGGCTCAGGATAATGGATTTGCTGAGGCTGATCCTTCGCTGGATATCAATGGAGGAGATGCAGGTCATAAGCTGGTCATTCTTTTAAAACTGGCCTTTGGTATTGAAGCAACTATGAATCAGTTATCAATTGCCGGGATTGAAAAAATTACCAAAGAAGACATTGAGTTTGCAGATGAGATAAATTGTAAAATCAAATTGATTTGTTATGCAAAAAAGATCGACAGCAAAATATATGCTACTGTCTGCCCGATGATGGTAAAAAACAGCAACTTTCTTTCCGGTGTAAACGGAGCTACCAATGCGGTCAGGGTGATTAACAAATATTCGGGCAAACACATTCTTTTAGGAGCCGGTGCGGGGTCTTATGAAACTGCCAGTTCAATTGTTGCAGATATAGTATTTGCGGCAAAATATTCAAAGGTAAATCAATCAGTTTATGATAAAAACACACTTGATTTCATTGATGCAAAACATTTTGAACTTCCCTATATTATTACTTTTGAAACGGTTGACAGTCCGGGTATAACCGGACTTGTAACAACGTCTATTGGCAATCAAAACATTAATATTGATACGGTAAGTCATAACAGGCACATGACTGACCGTGCTATATTCTCAATAGCAACAGTGCCATGCACATTGTTGCAAATTGAAAAGGCAATTGATGAAATTGATCAAAGCAATCCCAAGCTTTTGTTAAGTCCTCCAAAGGTGATACCAATATTGTACTAACCGTTAAAACTTTGGAACAATTTGGAACCGACAAAACACTTTATATTATTTCTGCAATCAAGTATCACTCCTGTAGCATTGATTTCAGGTGTTGGATTGATCCTGTTATCACTCACAAGCAGGCTTGGAAGAACAATTGATCGATCAAGAATGCTTGCTTCTGAGTTAAGGAATACTGCCGAAGATAGAAAAGCAGTATTAATTGCAGAACTTAAGATTCTGCATCGAAGGAATAAATACTTAAAATCTGCTATGGCAGGAATAGCTTTTAGTGTTTTAACAAGTAGTTTAATGATTCCTGTTTTATTGATCATGAATATAACCTCTTTAGATTTGAATATTCCCGGAAGCATTTTGCTTGTTCTAAGTATTGGAGGTATCATTCTTTCATCTGTTTACCTTTTTGCCGATGTTTCACTTTCGCTAAAAGCTCTTGCTCTTGAAACAGAAGAGTATCTTTAATAATAGAGTTATTCTAACAATACATATGCATTTGCATTGATTTGGAAAATGCAAGAATCTGATACAGAATAGATTTTAATCGTCAATTGTTATAATGGTCACACAGACATCTAACTGTTGACTTGTAAATCAGAAAAACCGGAATTAGACGCTTTTTAATTCTTTTTCAGCTTGCAGCCAGTCTGAAAGTTCATCACCTGGTTTTCCTGCTTTTACCCTATTATGGTAAATTTGATCAGCTCTTCTTTGAATATCGTCTGAAGAATACTTTGCTTTGCGCACTGTCACTTTCTTAGGTGTAGTTTTTGTTTTTTTTGTTGCCATTGTTTTTAATTTAAGATAGATTAAAAGTTTTGATCTTCATCATCATCAAAGTCCATGTACTTCATTCTTTTTATGGAAGATTTTTTCTTCCCTTCAGGTTTAAATTTTCTGGGTTTTTCTCTTTCTGGTTGCCATTTGTTTGTCCGTGACATGATTAAACTATTTTTAAACAACTGGTATTAAATTAATGCAATACTGATAAACAATCTTCAAAGTTTAAATTAAATTTTCTGAAAAAAATAGACTGAGTTTAGTTTTTTCGATAAAATTACTATTCAAATATCATACAATTAAACGTTAATCTTTTTAAAATGTTTTTACATTAATAAAGTTAAACAACAATATTCAATTTTAAAAATGGAATATGAAATTGCAATATAAATACTTTAATTTATATCCTCAGCATCATATGTTGCATATAAGATTATTTCAAACTGTATGAGTTCTGAATACATTTCAGAGTCATACTCGAAGTTTTTCTGTTTAGCCTTTCTTCAGATTGAACCCGAACTCTTCAACAATTGAATTGTTTTATTCTCAAGGTATTGTTTACATTTGCATTTGCTTACTAAATACATACGTGATCATGGCTCAATACAATAAAATGGAGATATTACTTACCATGAAAAACAGTGGTGTTGTACCGGTTTTTTATCATTCCGATAACGAAATTTGTAAGAATGTTTTAAAAGCATGTTATAATGGAGGGTTAAAAATCTTTGAATTTACCAATCGGGGAGATCTGGCTCATGAGATTTTCAGTGAACTTGTAAAGCTTGTAAAAGAGGAATTGCCCGGCATGATTCTGGGTGTTGGATCAGTTGTTGATGCAGCGACAGCTGCTTTTTATATTCAGTCAGGAGCTAACTTCATTGTATCACCTATCCTAAATGCTGATACTGCAAAGATGTGCAATAGAAGAGGTGTTGCATGGTGTCCCGGTTGCGGCTCAGCAACAGAAATAATTAATGCGCAGGAATTGGGAGCAGATGTTGTGAAGCTCTTTCCCGCAAAGGAAGTTGGTGGTCCCTCATTTATTAAAAACATCAAAAGCCCTATGCCCTGGTCGAACATTATGCCTACCGGAGGTGTTGAACCAACATATGAGAATTTACTCCAATGGTTTAAAGCCGGTGCGTGGTGTGTTGGAATGGGATCAAAACTTTTCCCGGGAGAGGATATTAAAAAAGGCAATTACGTTGCAGTAAAAAATAAAGTGGAAGAAGTCCTCAGGCTGGTTAAGAAAATCAAAGAGGATTTGGAGTAAAGAGTTTTATTACATTACGTAAACGTTTGGGAAATGGGTTATTTGGATGATCTGTTTAATTTGAATGGCAAAGTTGCATTGATCACCGGTGGAGGTGGGGTATTGGCAGGTGCAATTGGCAGTGGTCTGGCAAAAGCAGGCGTGCATGTTGTATTTGCTGACATAGTGCCTGAACATGCAAAAGCAGTTGCACAAAGGATTAAAAAGGAGGGAGGGGATGCAGTTGGATTAAGTACGAATGTCCTTGATGTTGCTTCATTGGAAAAAACCCGTGATGAAGTTATCAATAAGTTTGGATCAATTGATATTTTATTGAATGCTGCAGGAGGAAATATGCCCGGGGCTACGATCCCACCTGATAAAACTATTTTCGATCTTGATTTTGATGACATGGATAAAGTATCTGACCTTAATTTTAAAGGTACAGTGCTTCCTTCACTTGTTATTGGAAAGATTATGAGTAAACAGTCAAAGGGAGGAAATATTATTAATATTTCCTCAATGGCAGCACTTCAGTCAATAACAAGGGTAGTTGGTTACTCAGCTGCAAAAGCTGCAGTGAGTAATTTTACCAGATGGCTGGCCATGGAAATGGCCATGAAATTTAAGGGAAAAATACGTGTAAATGCTCTTGCTCCGGGATTTTTTATTGGAAAGCAAAACCGTAAACTTTTAACTAATCCTGATGGATCCTTTACTGAAAGAGGAGAAAAAGTGATTTCAAAAACACCCATGGGACGTTTTGGCCATGCTGATGAACTTATCGGAGCAGTACTCTATCTTGTCAGTGATGCATCTTCTTTTGTTACGGGGGTTGTGTTGCCTGTTGACGGAGGATTCAGTATATATAGCGGTGTTTAATTCTATATGTGTTCAGTTTTTTTCATATATGGATATGCTGTCGATAGGATCTAATTATTTAAATTATTCAGAATAATGCTTGAATATACCTGGCGTTGGTTTGGCCCAAAAGATCGTATTACTTTTGATGAGATCAGGCAGACAGGAGCAACAGGCATTGTAACTGCCCTTCACCGGATTCCTGTTGGAGAGATCTGGAACAGAGAAAATATACTTGAAAGAAAAGATATCATTGAACGTGCAGGATTCAGGTGGTCCGTTGTTGAAAGTATCCCTGTTCATGAAGATATTAAGAGAAGAACCGGCAGATACAAAGAATTTATTGAGAATTACAAACTGTCTTTGATCAATCTGGCAGAATTTGGTATACATACTGTATGTTATAATTTTATGCCAATACTTGACTGGTCCAGAACGGATCTATTGTATAAATTCACTGACAATTCAGAAGTTACAAGGTTCGATTTTGCAAAATTTGTTGCTTTCGATTTACAAATTTTACAGCGTGAATCTGCAGAGAAATCATACCCTCGGGAAGTGGTTAAGGAGGCAAACAGCTATTTCAATAATCTTACATCAGCAGAGATACAGGATCTGAAGAATACGGTTCTTTTAGGATTACCCGGTTCCGGTGAGGAATATACTCTCGATGAACTGAAAGCAAAATTAAAAACTTATGAAAAGATAGATAACAGGCAACTGAAATCGAATTTATTTGATTTTTTAGAAGAGATCATTCCTGTTGCAGAAAAATATGGTATTCGTTTGGCTATTCATCCTGATGATCCGCCATGGCCTTTATTGGGTTTGCCACGCATTGTCAGTACAGAAAAAGATATCGGAGAAATAATTGCTGTTATGGATTCTCCTGCAAATGGATTCACTTTATGCACAGGTTCATTGGGAGCAGGTTACTTTAATAATGTTTCAAACATAGCAAAGAAGTTTTCACATCGTATCAATTTTGCTCATCTTCGGAATGTTACCCGGGATGAAAAATTAAACTTCAATGAAAATTACTTTCTTGAAGGAGATATCGATATGTATGATGTAATGCAGATCTTAGTGCAGGAGATGAGCCAAAGGAAAAAGAAGAAGCGTTCTGATTGGCAAATTCCTATGCGCCCTGATCACGGGAATCAGATTCTGGGAGATATAGGAAGAGAAAATTATCCCGGATATGGTTTGTATGGCAGAATGAAAAGTCTTGCAGAAATTCGTGGTTTGGAATTCGGTGTGATTCGAAGCAATACTATTTAAAATTCCAAATCACAAATCCCAAATATCAAATAAACTCCAATTTTCAAATTCCAATGATCAAAACACTTATTCATAACCGCAAGGATCATTCTGTGTTATGGGTTTGGAATTTTTGAAAGTCCGAAGTCGGAAGAAAGAAGATGGGAAAGTGAGAGGGTGAGAAGCAGGCAATCAGTAATTAAGAATTAAAAATGAAAAATCAAGGGTGTAAGGTAGAATTTGAGTAGTTGATGAGGTGAAGTTGAGTTTTTGGCATATTGGCAGATCACTGATCACACTTCACAGGTCACAGTGATTGGCGTTCGGTAAATTAAGTCTTTGGTCTCTAGTCTCTGGTCTTTAGTTTGAAATTAAAGGACGGAAAATGAGAAAGAGAAAAGATGAGATATGAGATTGAGAGATAATAATATAGTGCGACTTTAGACTTGAAACTAGCAACTTGAAACTATCTTTTGATGCTTGAAATTTGGAATTTTACTATTATATATTGAAGAATTAATCGCACAACAAGTTAATAATTTATATATTTGGCGCTCAAAATCAGATTATAGGTTATTTCATGAAGAATAATAATAGGAGAGTGTTTATCAAACCGGACGAAGGAGTACATTTTCAGGAGCAGTTGATCAGTTGTTTTGAGCAAATTCCGGAATACCGTAATTCTGATCATGCAGGATCCATTGTTCTTCACTGTTCTTTTTTTGTCAATGCAAAAAACAACAAAGATTTCATTGGTATGAGAAGTGAAATTTCTGCATGCATGGATGGGAAATTTGAATCGGTTCCAACCTATAGTGTTATTGCCCAACCCCCGGCTGATAATTTACTGATATCAATTGAAATAACTTTACTGGAAAATAAGAGTGAAGATCTTAGTATAGAGTTTAAAAGACTCCATGAGATTCCCTATACGATCATTGAATCATCGCAGGGAAAAGAAGTATATGCAGGGGGGATCTCCGCAAAAACACCTGGACTCAGTTTGAGCATGCAGGTTGAGGAATCGTATAAACTTATGAAAGATATTCTTGATGCGGAATCCCTTTCATTTTCTGATATTGTGCGTCAATGGAATTATGTTGAAAATATTGTTCATATAAACCAGTCAGACAATAAACCGGTTCAAAATTATCAACTTCTCAATGATACCAGGTCTGTGTATTATTCGCAATCGGATTTTAAAAATGGATATCCTGCTGCAACCGGTATAGGTATGAATTATGGAGGGATATTATTGGAGTTTTATGCGATTAAACCGACAAAAAGTATAGACATAATACCTGTAAAGAATCCTAAACAGACTGATGCATATAATTATCCTCAGGAGGTGCTTATTGGTAATTCTTCGAGAGAGAAAACCGGAAAAAACACACCCAAATTTGAAAGAGCCAAATACATTTCATTAAATGGGCATAAATTGATTTTTATATCCGGAACAGCATCCATTCTGCATGAAAAGACCATTGGTGTAAATGATGTTACAAAGCAGACTATGGTAACAATTGATAATATTTCGGAATTGGTTGCTGAAAAAAACCTTAAACATTCAGGCGTAAGAGATATTTCAGGAACGATGAATTACACTTTTTTGCGTATCTATGTTAAAGATGCTTCTGATCTTGCATCTGTTAAGGATATTTGTGATCGGAAATTCAAAGATATTCCAAAGTCCTATTTAATAGCTGATATTTGTCGGGATGATCTTCTTGTTGAGATAGAAGGTGTAGCTGAATTAGTATAAGGAACAATAGTTTTTATTATTTTGTATCTTTGTCGGTTCCGATTCATTCGGAATGATAAATTCTCCTGAAATTTAATATCATGAAAAGAGCAGGGCTGCTTATAATACTTATAATAGTACTAATAGCAATACCGGGATATTTCATTATTCGTCATTATTATAGTAAGAAAGACAAGGAATTTGGATTAATATATCCGTTTAATAAATCATTGTTTCCACCGGAATTTCCGGCACCCACACTTACATGGTACGACACTGATGAACGAGTTAAGAACTGGTCAGTTTCGATGTATACGAAAAATAAAAAGTTTCGTATAGACACAATGGTGAACAAAAAGGAATGGCAGCCCGGTTCGGATCAATGGTACAAATTAAAAACGTCATCCGATTACAAACAGATAATTGTTAAGGTATCGCGTCATGGAGCGAAGGAAGACAAGAATACAAAAATTGCATTTAAAATTTCGGAGGATGAAGTTGGGGCCCCAATTTTATATCGCGAGATACCATTGCCATTTGCATTTGCTGAAATGCATCTTGATTCAATGAGCTACCGACTTGTTGATGTAAGTAGCGAAGACCCTCCGTATTATTCCATGCAAAAATTTATGGTTTGCGGGAATTGCCATTCGTTTTCTGACGATGGTAAAGTGATTGGTCTTGATTTTGATGCTGCCCACAGGGATAAAGGAGGTTATTTTATTGCTGAAATTCAAGATACAATTGTTTTTGATACGGGCAATTACATATCATGGAATAAACTTCAGGATAGAAAAACATTTGGCATATTCTCAAAACTCTCTCCAAATGCCAGGTATGTGGCAACGACTGTAAAAGATCGTGTTTTAATACACAATTTTGGGTTTAATCCCGAGGTTATACCTTTTTCAGAATTATTTTTTCCTGTTAATGGGGTTCTTGCTGTATATGACAGACAGACCGGTAAACTTAAGGAGCTCCCCGGTGCAAATTTTCCGGACTATGTGCAGTCAAATGCATTTTGGACGCCCGGTGGAGAAAATATTGTTTTTTCGAGAGCCAGGGCATTGGCATATGGAAAAGACACAACAGAGACTTTTGTCGGAGATGAAGACCTGAAGAATGAATTTGTTAACGGAGAGCGGGAGTTTAAATTTGATGTTTGCATTGTGCCTTTCAATGGTGGCAAAGGAGGTGAGGCAAAACCAATCAAAGGAGCATCGGAGAATGGCATGAGTAATTACTTTCCCGCTGTATCTCCTGACGGGAAATGGCTTGTCTTCTGCAAATCAGAAAATTATATGCTGCTTATGCCGGATAGCAAGTTGTATATAGTTCCCCTTGAGGGAGGAAGAGCCAGAAAACTCAGGTGTAATTTCTGGAGGATGAACTCCTGGCACGCATGGTCGCCTAACAGCAAGTGGATTGTCTTCTCTTCGAAAGGAATGAGTCCATATACAGATATGTTTTTAACACATATAGATGAGAAGGGGAGGGCTTCAATTCCGGTGTTGATTGAAAAGGCAAGAAAGGAAGGAAGGGCAGCCAATTACCCCGAGTTTTTAAATGTTAAAACTGATTATTCCTTTGCTATGGTTTATAACTATGTGAATATGGATCATATCAGCAGGGCGATGTTGAATAAAGACACTTTATTGGCCAAAAATTATTATAAGCAATTTATTGATCAGGGACAATATTCACTCCCGGAAGAATACATATTTCTCGGAAATTTTAATTATGAAATCGGAGATTATAAGGAAGCAGAAAGGTTTTATTTAAAAGCTCAGGAAAAAGACCCTTACGGCTCTCATATCAAGTATTTATTGAACAGAACCAGAAGGCATTTGAAACAGTAAGTTAAACAAAACTGCAATAGTTGAATTTCATACGACTCAGTTTTTCTTCAAATAACAATCCTGTTTCATAGTGGTCTTCATCGTCTTCTTCATAATACCAGTTTACAACAAGGTCTTTTATCATACAGTTTTCTTCCAGTTGTTTCAATAGTTTAAACATTTGCATTGAAGCACTTGTATTCATGTACTCAATGTTGATATCAAATACAACGGAACGAATTTCGAGATCAGCAACCCAATTGTAAAGTACCTGAAAGAAAGGCAATGCATTGTCAGGGATTATCTTTCCTTCAATTTTCAGTCTTCCTTCTGTAGTAAAAGATACCGCCGGCAATGAACTTGTGCCTTCGATATTCAGGTTTTGCTTTGTATCCATTTTTAGTCCTCCACGATTATTCTATCTGTAAATGGATACGCTTTAATTTTTCCTTTGATACAAAATATTGACAAACAGGATGGTTTTTGTGACAGTTGTTATAAAAAACAAGAAAGATAATAATAGCAAAAAAAATACATCGCATAAAATGCTTGTCAGAAATTTTTATTATCAGACAATCTTATTTTATACTGAGATCTTTTGTTTTTTTTCAGTATTGCTTGTGTTATAAAGTTATGTATCGGGTAATGCAATTGTGTCTGAAATCCCGGGCCTTATTTTAGAAGTAATTGGTTTGACCTTTGTATACATTCGATAACTTAATTGGTATGAGTTCTCCCGAATAGGTCAATTGCCCGGAAACATTTCCTCTTACAGTTGCATCCGTATAACCAAGCTCACTTACATTCATGCTGATATCATAAATGCCTGCCGAAGAGGTTATATATAACATGACATAATATGAAGCACTTTTTTTTCTCTCCCTCTTCTGAACTTCGTATTTCGTTATTTTTCCTTCAACAGTTATTCCGCCAACTCCATTAATACCAATGCCAAAGTTTGATCCCAGTTGAAGGACAACACTGTTTGAATCTACTATAATAAAGTTAATCAGAGAGGAAACAGGAACACGTTGTCCTCTTCCATCACCTACATAATTGGCTTCAAGAACAAACCGCTGATGTTCAAGCATCAAAGCGACTATTTCCCTTCTTTCGGCATCTGCTTTTTCTCTTTCTGCTTTACGTTGCTCTTTTTCAAGTGCTTTTTTTTCTTTCTTACTCACCACCTGCTTCTCCTGACTGAATGATGCCATACTCATCATTATGGCCATCATGAATACTATTATTTTTTTCATGTCTTCAAGATTTTAGTTGTTCATTACAATATAATAAATATTTTCATCTTTTGTATAACGTTCTTATTTATCAGAAGTATTGTCTTCAGAGTGTTATACTTTGTTAAAAGTTTTTTTTGGGTGTTAATGTGCTTCAATCAGATAAGGTTTCTGATTACCATGGTAACATGCTATATGAAAACAGGTAATTAACAAGAATTAAGAATGTCATGATGCAGGCATTTTCAAAATATATTTGCTTTTCTTTACTTAAAAAATAAACATTTGTATTTTTGAATTTTTCAAATACAAACGAATCCATAAAAAAGTGAGCAAGATTATCATTAACAATTATAGAGAATTAGAAGCCTTTCTGGGCAAAGAAATCGGTGTTTCAGATTACCATACCATAACACAGGAACAGATCAATAAATTTGCCGATGCAACTCATGACCATCAATGGATACATGTCGATACCGAAAGAGCAAAAAAAGAATCGCCATTTCAAACAACAATTGCTCACGGATATTTAACCCTGTCACTGCTAACTTATTTATGGTTGCAAATTGTTGATGTCAGAAATGTTAAACTAATGGTAAACTATGGTATTGAAAACCTTAAATTCAATCAGAGTGTTCCTGTTAACAGTCGCGTACGATTGAGGGCAAAGCTGGAGAATATCATTGATTTACGAGGCATCACCAGGGCACATATGAAAGCAACGCTAGAAATTGAAGGGAACAAAAAGCCCGCTTATGAAGCCATTATTGTATTTCTGTATCATTTTGAATAATATTTTCAAAATATCCTCAAACTTTATGTGTAAAATCTTTATATGTTGAAATCCTTACTTACGATATTTCGTATTCGGTGGGAAAAGAATCCTTTGGTTATCATACTCCTCCTGGCTTTTACAGTTCGATTCATTTCTGTTATCTTCTCACAGGGTTATGGCATGCACGATGATCATTTTTTAGCTGTTGAAACGCCCTGGTCGTGGACCGTAGGTGAAGATTATGAAGGATGGTTGCCTGAGTCACAGGAGGCAGGGAAAAAAATGGAAGCTCAGAATATTGCTTATCCCTCCATCAATTACCTCCAGTTTGCTTTTCTGAAGATTATCAATATACTATTGCTTATCCCGGTCAGCCTTACGTATTCTAAAAAATCGAGAGTGGAAGCTATGGCATATTTTTATCCCATAAGAGATCAGGTGAATACAATTCTTGTTGATGATACAGGCAGAAACGGTGAAATGATGATGCCCGTATTATATGCAGGGAAACCATTACATGTAGTTACTCTTCCTGAAGATAATCCGAGTGATACAACAAATTATTCCCTGATAAGATACCAATTTGTTGTTCATTCAATGCATGTATTTGAGCAGGACAATGGAATAGACTGGCCCGAATACATCATCTTTGTTGAGGACATTGATCTGGAAAGGGAAACGTATATTCAGCCAAGTCTGGGTGACAGGATCATGAAAAGATTAAATCCGGCAAATAAGAACGAAGAGTTTTATATTTACAAAACGAATTTTAAGACGTAAGTTTTTCGAATATCAAAAAGACTCTTATATTTGCACCTCCATTTTTTATGATGAGAAAACAAGAACAAAAGCAGGGAGCTTAGCTCAGTTGGTTCAGAGCACCTGCCTTACAAGCAGGGGGTCGCTGGTTCGACTCCAGCAGTTCCCACAAAAGAAGGAGGTTGACACCATGTCAACCTTTTTAGTTATGCACAAGTATTATTTCTATATTATCTATTCTTCCAATCAGGACACTTATTATATAGGTCATACGAATGATGTGAAAGGAAGAATCCAGAAACATAATACTAACCATAAAGGATATACAGGCAGGACCAATGATTGGGAGTTGAAATATTGTGAAGTATATAACTCGAAAGAAGAAGCTTATCATAGGGAGATGAAAGTAAAACACTGGAAGAACAGGAAGCGACTACGCCGGTTAATAGAGAGAGGTTCAGAGCATCCAGACTAAGAAGTCGGGAGGGTCGCTGGTTCGACTCCAGCAGTTCCCACAAAAGAAGGAGGTTGACACCATGTCAACCTTTTTAGTTATGCACAAGTATTATTTCTATATTATCTATTCTTCCAATCAGGACACTTATTATATAG
>Ga0315532_1000220_pt1 | contig 47292 bp, 42 predicted proteins | sample SalMarWE160370MG_FD_203082 | JGI IMG/M metagenome (GOLD analysis project Ga0315532, IMG submission 203082) | Salt marsh sediment microbial communities from the Plum Island Ecosystem LTER, Massachusetts, United States - Salt Marsh Sediment WE1603-70 ...
AGCTGGGTTCAGACCGTCGTGAGACAGGTCGGTCTCTATCCGTCGTGGGCGTCCGGAGATTTGAGGGGGGCTCTCTCTAGTACGAGAGGATTGAGAGGGGCAGACCTCTGGTGTGCCAGTTGTTCCGCCAGGAGCATCGCTGGGTAGCTATGTCTGTTAGGGATAAGCGCTGAAAGCATCTAAGTGCGAAGCTCGCCCCAAGATTAGATCTCCCATCCTTTGCCTTCGGGTGAGGGAGTAAGACCGCAGGTAGACTACCTGTTTGATAGGCCGCAGGTGTAAGCGCAGTAATGTGTTTAGCTAAGCGGTACTAATGGTCGAGGGCTTGACCTGTTTCATAGTTGATATTAGCAAGATTTTAGAGGAAGCCAGCTTTAATAGCTGGCTTTTTTGTTTCCTCCCTGCCTGCCGCCGGTTCCCCGTGGGTGTTTTTTCCCGCCCGCCCGCCCGCTTGGATTATAGTACTAAAGTAAGGGGTGTCAAGCCAATAAGCGGGGGACTGGGCGACGCCCACTTGACAGGGTGTATATGCATATGCAAATATAATAGGTGTAAACAGTAGTAAAAGGTAGTAATAAGTAGTAATAATGCTGGTTTAATGGCGAATACAGTCAAGGCCGTGAAACCTATATACACAGACCATGCAAGAGACCAGATGGTAGATAGGCATATTAGCAAGGAGGAAGTGGAGTTTGTTCTTAATAATCCAGAAGTTACTAGACCCGGAGAAGGTGATACATTAATTCTCACTGCGCACCCCAATGGTAGATATATAAAGATTGTGGTTGAACAGAAAAAACCAAGGGTAATAATTACAGCGATGGACTAGCCTTAAGAGGGGGGTCGTAATATGAAATTTAAATATGACAGGGTTGCCGATGCCGTATATATAAAACTAAGTGATATGCCATATGCCTATGGCAAGGATTTGGATGATTTACGACGGATTGATTATGATATTAGCGGTAAACCAAGGGGCGTAGAATTGCTTCGTGTTAGCATGGGTGTAAATACTGATGATTTGCCCAATAAAGCGGAGATTGAACGAGCCCTAGGAGATAGGGGTATTAAGGTTTTTGCTTAGTAATTCTCACCTTTTCCTTTTATAAATATTATACTACTTTATTTAATATAGCAGGGTGTTTAAGAGGGGCTTTAGCCCCTCTTTTCTATATCTCCCCCTTTCCTTTGAAGGAGAGGGGGATAAAGGGGGTGAGGTAGCTAAAATACCGGCTAAACTTGACTTTCAAAAAGGCTTTCTGTATGCTGATTGGGGTTAATAAAAGCCTTCTGGTGGTTAGAGCGGGGTGGAACCACCCGTTCCCATCCCGAACACGGAAGTGAAACGCCCCAGCGCAGACGATACTGAGGGGGCAACCCTTTGTGGAAAATATGCCACTGCCAGGAGGTTTTTGACCTTTAACCATACTTGATTTATAATTAGGTTAAGAAATGGCTAGCCGATTTGAAAAATTCTCAGAACGGGCTCGGCGGGTTCTCACCCTGGCTCAGGAAGAAGCCCAGAACTTCAACCACAGCTATATTGGCACCGAGCATATCATGCTGGGGCTTCTGCGTGAGGACGAGGGGGTGGGGGCTAAGGTCCTGGCTAATCTGGGTGTGAGCCTCTCTAAGGCACGCTCGGCGGTGGAGTTTATCATCGGGCGTGGCGAAAAGCCGACCACCGGCGAGATTGGACTTACCCCCAGGGCGAAACGGGTCATTGAGCTGGCTATAGACGAAGCCCGCCACCTCGGCCATAACTATATCGGCACCGAGCACCTCTTACTGGGGCTATTGCGTGAAGGGGGAGGGGTGGCGTCTGATGTGCTGGATAGCTTTGGCATCACCCTGGAGCAGACGCGTTCCGAGACCCTTCGCGTCCTCGGTGAGGGCTTAACTCGAACCAAGACCACCCGCAGCACCAGCCGCACCCCGCTTTTAGACCAGCTTGGCATTGACCTGACGGCGGCGGTCCGTGCCGGCAAGCTTGACCCGGTCATCGGGCGGCACAAGGAGATTGAGCGGGTGATTCAGATTTTAAGTCGTCGCACAAAGAATAACCCCGCCCTCATTGGCGAGCCCGGGGTGGGCAAAACGGCCATTGTTGAGGGCTTGGCTCACCGCATCGTTGCCGGCGACGTGCCGGAAACGCTGGAGGGAAGAAGAATAGTCACCCTTGATATTGGGGCGCTGGTGGCGGGGACAAAGTACCGCGGCGAATTCGAAGAACGCTTAAAGAAGGTCATTGATGAGATAAAGGCTGCCGGTAACTGCATCCTCTTTATTGACGAGTTCCACACCATGGTCGGTGCCGGGGCGGCGGAGGGGGCGGTTGATGCCGCCAATATCCTCAAGCCATCGCTGGCACGGGGGGAACTGCAGTGCATCGGCGCCACCACCCTTGATGATTACCGCAAGTATGTAGAGCGTGATGCCGCCCTGGAGCGGCGCTTCCAGCCCATTCTGGTGGAAGAACCTTCCGTAGATGAAACGCTGGAGATTCTACGCGGGGTTAATGAGCGCTACGAGCAGCATCACCAGCTAACAATAAGCGATGAGGCGCTCTCGGCGGCGGCAACACTATCAGCGAGATATATCCCCGACCGCTTCCTCCCCGATAAGGCGATTGACCTCATTGATGAGGCAGCGTCGCGGGTAAGGATTAAGCGCCGCACAATACCGATTACCCTGAAAGAGGCAAGGCGAGCCGAGGAGAGTGTGCGTAAGGATAAGGAAGCTGCCCTTGCTTCCCAGCAGTATGAGTATGCCGCTGAGCTTCGTCAGCGCGAGCTTCAGATTGAAGAGAAGATGAAGCAGATGGAAAAGGAGTGGCAGGCGGAGCAGGAAGAGGAGAAGGCGGTAGTAACCGAGGAGGACGTGGCTCAGGTGGTTAGCATGTGGACCGGAATCCCGGTGGTGCAGCTGGCTACCGAGGAGACCGCCCGCCTGCTTAAGATGGAGGAGGCACTGCATAAGAGAATCGTCGGGCAGGATGAGGCGATTAATATCATCGCCCGGGCGGTAAGACGAGCCCGAGCCGGACTCAAGGACCCGCGGCATCCCATAGGCAACTTTATCTTTCTTGGTCCCACCGGCGTGGGCAAGACGGAGCTGGTTAGGGCCCTGGCCGAATTCATGTTCGGTAGCGAAGACACCCTAATCAGGCTTGATATGTCTGAGTTTATGGAGAAACATACTGTCGCCCGCCTGGTGGGGGCACCCCCGGGATATGTTGGTTATGAGGAAGGTGGGCAACTCACTGAAGCAGTAAGGCGCAAATCATATTGTGCCATACTCCTTGATGAGATTGAAAAGGCTCACCCCGATGTCTTCAATATATTGCTTCAGATATTTGACGATGGTCACCTCACCGATGCCAAGGGTCGGCGGGTTGACTTCCGCAATAGCATTATCGTTATGACCAGCAATGTTGGCGCTGAGCTAATCAGAAAAGGCACCACTATTGGTTTTGCCACTCACGGTGGCGAGGCTAAGAGCCGTAAGGATAGCTACGAGCGGATGAAGGAGAAGCTGCTCGGCGAGATGAAGAAGACCTTCCGCCCCGAGTTCTTGAACCGTGTTGATGGTGTGGTTGTCTTCCACTCCCTGACCAAGAAGCATATCAGGAAGATAGTTGACCTGATGCTGGTTCAGGTCTCCAAGCAGCTTGAGGAGAAGGGGGTAAAGCTGGAGGTAACCGACGGCGCTAAGGACCTTCTTGGAGAAAAGGGCTACGATGAGGTCTTCGGGGCCAGGCCGTTGCGCCGGGTAATTCAGGATATGGTTGAGGATAAGCTTTCCGAGAGCGTTCTCCGTGGCAAGTTCCAGCCCGGGGATACGGTGGTGGTTGACGTGGAGGGAGAGGAGATTGTGGTTCATCCAGCAGCAGTGGAGGCGTTGGCGGGGGAGGATAAAACCTAGATTCCGATGCTAACAGTTTAGCTTTTATAAAAAGGGCGGGGATATAACCCAACCGCCCTTTTTAGTGTGCTAAATTGGTTGCGTGATATAAGAAAGGAGACTAGAAATTGGCAGAGGAGAATATTGAGTTCCCGATAACGGGTAAGATAACCAGCGTCAATGTTAAGGCGGGGGATACGGTTAAGGAGGGGGATACGCTCTGTCTCATAGAAGCCATGAAGATGGAAAATCCGATATTGGCTCCGGTTAGTGGCAAGGTTACCAAGATAGACATTGCCGCAGGACAGGTGGTTGAGGTTGGCCAGTTAGTAGCGGTTATTGAGTATTAGTGAATCAGGCTTGACGTGGGGGGAGGAGAGGAAATGTATAAGAAGATTGTGGTTCCACTGGATGGCTCAGAGTTAGCTGAGTGTGTCTTCCCTCATTTAGAGACTATAGTAAAAGGATGCCAGTCCCCTGAAGTGATAGTGGTGCGGACAGTTGAGCCTCTTACAGTACCGTACGGTAGAGAGGTAGCGCAGTTCACATCCCTGGAGCAGGTGGAAGCGTTTGAAACTCACCAGAAGGTGGATGCTGAGAAATACCTTAAGGAAGTTGTAGCCCGCCTTAAGAAAAATGGCGTAAATGCCAGAGCCGAAGTAGTCTATGGCAAGGCCGGCGAGAGTCTTGGTGACTATGTTACCAAGAATGACGTGGACTTAGTGATTATTGCTACCCATGGACGCTCAGGAGTAAGCCGTTGGGTGTGGGGTAGCGTTGCCGATCGCCTCCTCCGTTCTGTCTCTGTCCCTGTCTTGATGGTACGAGCCCCAGGATGTGCCCCAGGCATCTAGTATGCTGCCCGGTGATAATGCGGGAGTAAGTGTGTTTCGGGTAAGGAAGGTGCAACAGTAGTGACCGAAACTTACTTGTGGCCAATTTTCGCCGTTGTTTTTGTGGTGGCACTTGTCCTTGACCTGTTTGTCTTCCAGCGCAAGGCTCACATTATCCCGCTTAAGGAAGCCCTAAAGCTGGTCGGGTTCTGGGTCGCCTTAGCCCTCGCCTTTAATGTTGTTATCTTTTTATATATGGGGCGGGATATGGGGTTTTTGTTTACCACCGCCTATCTCATCGAGTATTCCCTGAGTGTGGATAACCTCTTTGTCTTTCTGGCAATCTTCACCTATTTTGCTGTGCCCCGTGAGGCGCAGCGGAAGGTCTTACTCTGGGGTATTCTCGGTGCCATCTTCTTCAGGGGTATTTTCATCTTTGCCGGTATTACCTTGATTGAGAGATTTCATTTTGTCATCTATATCCTGGGGGCATTCCTTATCTATACCGCCATAAAGCTGATTACGCAAAAAGAGATAAAGGTTGAGCCGGAAAGGAACCCGATAGTCCGCTTCACTCGTAAAATCATACCCGTAGCACAAGAATATGATGGTGCCAGCTTTTTTAAGAGGACGAACGGAATGCTTGTTGCCACGCCCCTTATAATTGTCCTCATAGCCATTGAGACCATGGACATAATGTTCGCCACGGACTCGGTTCCGGCAGTATTAGCCGTTACCACTGACCCTCTTATTGTTTACTCCTCCAACGTTTTCGCTATTTTAGGTCTAAGGGCTCTTTTCTTTGCCCTTGCCGGGCTTTTTTATCTCTTCCGTTTCCTTTCCACTGGTATCTGCATCGTCCTTGCCTTCGTCGGGGTCAAGATGCTTACCGCTGACTTGCTCACTCACTTCTTCGACTATCAGTTGCCGGTGGTAATTTCTCTGGGAGTAGTGGTAGGCATCCTGGCCGGTTCGGTAATACTATCTGTCGTTCTGCCTAAGAAGGGGTCAGCAACAAATTTGTTAAATACTGCTAAAAGGAGGACAATAAAGAAATTGCCGAAATAGGACTCCGCATTTACATTCCGGTAGTTTTTGTAATATTATTGTGGGTTAGAGAGAGTTTAGAATGATAGACTGGAATTTAGTAGCCGAGGTTGCGGGGGGAGGTTTTGGCATAACCATCCTCGTTCTGATAATACTATCCCTAATAGCCTGGCTGGTGGGACTGGTAATGCAAAAAACTAAAGCCAAGCCAGAAGAGACTGCAGCAAAGGATAAGTAAATGTTTGGTCTATATGAGACTGCCTTTGGGTCGTTAAGCTGGGGCAATATATTGATGTTTCTTATTGCCGGGTTCCTCATCTACTTAGGCATCGCTAAGAAGATGGAGCCCATTTTATTAGTCCCGATAGGCTTCGGCATCCTTATGGTCAACCTTCCCCTCGGCGGCTTGATGATATATTCCCCCGAGGGCTTCCCGGCTGAGGTACCAACTTTAGGCGGGCTGATACAGGCTATAGGTAGGGGCGAGATAGGACTGCTGAACGTGCTTTATACCTACGGGATTGAATCCGAGGTAATTCCCCTGCTTATCTTCCTCGGGGTTGGCGCCATGACCGACTTCAGGCCTACTATTGCCCGCCCCGTATCCTTTCTTTTCGGTGCTGCCGCCCAGTTGGGCGTTTTCGTCGTCTTTATCATCGCTTACACCTCCGGGCTTTTCAACGGAAGTGAGGCAGCCTGTGTCGGCATCATTGGCGGTTCCGATGGGCCGCCCACGGTTTACCTTACCGCGGCTCTAGCCCCGCGACTTCTGGGACCAATTACGTTAGTAGCCTACTCTTACATGGCTCTGGTACCCATCCTTCAACCCCCAGTAATAAGGCTGCTGACCACCAAAAAAGAACGGGCGATATTTATGAAACCTCAGCTGCGCCACGTCTCCAAGCTAGAGGAAATAATTTTCCCCGTAATGATATTTATTGTCGCTGCCCTGCTTGTACCCAAGTCAGTGCCCCTTATCGGCATGTTCATGTTTGGCAACCTGTTGCGGGTCAGCGGAGTTACCGAAAGGCTGGCTCAGTCAGCCAGTGGGGTATTTATCGATGTTCTCACCTTTCTCCTGGGCTTAACGGTAGGGGCACTGATGCCGGCTGAGGTGTTCCTTACCACTCAGACACTGGCCATTATCGGGCTGGCAGTAGTAGCCTTTGCCTTCGGCACCGCCGGCGGTCTATGGGCAGCCAAGCTGGTCAACCTCTTCGTCAAGGAGAAGATAAATCCGATGATAGGCGCCGCCGGGGTATCGGCTGTCCCCATGTCAGCCAGAGTAGTGCAGAAGATGGGGCAGGAAGCCAACCCCAAAAACTTCCTCCTGATGCATGCCATGGGTCCCAATATGGCGGGGGCGGTGGCCACCTCTGTGGTGGCTGGTATATTCCTGGGGATGCTCATGTAGCTGGACACCCTTTAGCCCGTCCCCCATTTTTAACAATTGTTTTGCTTCCCACCCTGACCCGCCCTTAGAGGCTGTGCCCTTAAAATTCTCTTGAATAGGGGGTGGCAGAAAGGGCTTTAGCCCTTTTACATTAAGGGCGGTGGGTGGGAAAAGATATCTCAGATTCCACTTGAAATACCCCTCTAAATCAGTTAAAGTCATTCCGTGGGCAAATCAGGCAAATCCTCGCTTAAAACCGTCTTTGTCTGCCAGCAGTGTGGCAAGGAAAGCCCGAAGTGGCTGGGGCGCTGCCCTAGCTGCCATGAGTGGAACAGCTTTGTCGAGACCACAGTAGCCGCCCCCTCCCGCGCTTCTGGCCGGGAAAACCCACCCCAGGAGCTATCCCAGGTGGCGACTGGCCTCTCCGACCGCTTCCCCCTCCCCCTCGCCGAGCTCAACCGGGTGCTGGGGGGAGGAGTGGTATCCGGCTCCCTGGTGCTTATCGGCGGCGACCCCGGTATCGGCAAGTCCACCCTTCTACTGCAGGTCTCAGCCCTGGTGGCGCAGGCTAAGGGCAAGGTGGCTTATGTCTCCGGCGAGGAGACCCTCTCCCAGATAAGGCTCAGGGCGGAGCGTCTGGGGGTCAAGGGGGAGGGGCTTTACCTTCTGGCGGAGACCGAGCTTGATGTTATCTTGAGTGAGCTGGAAAGGCTGTCCCCATCTCTGGCAATCATTGATTCCATCCAGGCGGTCTCCTCCCCCGAGCTTGATGCCGCCTCTGGGAGCATAACTCAGGTGCGGGAGTGCACCCTGAGGCTGATGCACTGGGCGAAGCAGAACAGCGTGCCCGTCTTTATCGCCGGGCATGTCACCAAGGATGGGGCTATCGCCGGCCCCAGAGTCCTGGAGCATATCGTTGATGTGGTGCTATACCTTGAGGGTGAGCCGTTTAGCGCCTACCGCATCCTTCGCGGGGCGAAAAATCGCTTCGGCTCCACCAACGAGGTCGGCGTTTTTGAGATGAAGGAGCAGGGCCTGGTTGAGGTGGATAACCCCTCCCTGGCTTTTCTTTCGCAGCGGCAGGTTGAAGCCATAGGCTCGACGGTGGTCTCCACCCTTGAGGGCACCCGCCCCCTTCTGGTTGAGATTCAAGCCCTGACCACCCCCACCGCCTTCGGCTTACCACGGCGCACGGCTAACGGTGTTGACTTTAACCGCTTGCTTTTGATTGCCGCCGTGCTGACCAAGCGGGTGGGCTTGAGGCTGGGCAATCAGGATATTATCGTTAATGTTACCGGTGGGCTCAGGATTGCCGAGCCGGCGGCTGACCTGGGCATTGCCCTGGCTATTGCCTCCAGCTTCCGCGACACGAGCGCCGACCCCCAGCTGGTGGTGGTGGGGGAGGTTGGCTTGAGCGGGGAGCTGAGGACTGTTCCCCAGCTTGAGCGCCGCGTTGCTGAGGCGGCACGTATGGGCTTTGAGCGCTGCTTGGTGCCCAAGACCGGGGGCAAGATTTCAAAGCCGAAAGATATTGAGCTTATTACCGTGAGCACGCTAAGGGAGGCGATTGGGGTAGGGTTGTGAGGGGTGAAACGTGAGATGAGGATAGTTGCTGATGCCAGAATTACTATCTCAATCTGTGGTTAAGAAACTGCTCAGAGCCGGTATCAGTCACAAAGACCAAGGGTTAATTAGTTATGTTACCTCGCAAGCCAACGCTCCGAGTTGGGACATGGCGCTGTTACGGCACCCCGAATTACGAACGAAATACTGGAAAGCAATGGTTGCACTTCAAGAGGAATTGGTTCCAAATTACATTAGTATTGACGACCTATATATGAAACTATGGAATCTATTTAAAGAAGTTGTATCGAATAGAAGTGTTTATCAGATAGGGTCAAAGCTGGATGAAAAGATTAACGAATTTTCTAGAGACGTTAAAAAACCACTTATGACTTTTGATATCATATATGAAATTAAGAACTTTGACGTAGGGAATGGACACTTTGGTTCTGGAGATGTTGAAATATTTAAGCTAACACCTGATTATTTACAAGGGTTACTTCTTAATGGAGAGACATCATCCTTACGGACCGATTTGGTTAAAGAGTGGGCCGGTAGGTCTGTTGCCAGAGTAGAAGTGAGTGCGGCAGAAATAGACAGGGTTTATGAGTCAGGCATAATTAAGGTTAATAGCATTCTTAATGTTGTCAGATTGGCTGCAGTAAGAGAAAGATTCGGCCAACTCGATGATGAGATGTTTCTGTGGGAATTGGGTGAGAGTATAAGTATACCGAGGGTAAAGCCTAAAGAGGGCACTTTGTTGGGTGTGAGCTATCATCGTGGCTTTCTCCCTCTAATTATACCAATGGACAAAATTATTGCAAAAGGGCTAGAGAACGAGAATAGCTGGAAATATATACTCGATGGCAAATTACCAGAAGATATAAACAGACGCCTGATTAGAGCTATAGAGTGGATCTCTCATGCCATTACTTCAGAGAGTTTGGATTACAAATTGGTAAACTTATGCACTGCACTAGAAATACTATTGTTACCCAATTACAGGGGAAAAACAAAGGGTGAGCTAATAGCATTAAGGCAAGTGTTACTAGGACGAGGTGGCCACTATATTCCTACAGCCATACTTTATTTGTACGAAAAACGCTGTGATATTGTTCATAATGGTGCTCTGGGCATTACAAGCCATTCGGACTATTGGAATCTCTTAGCTTGCTGTCTTCAGACCGTGCAAAATATTGCCCACTTATCGCAGCGGTATCCACATATACCCGAGCTGGAGCCATTACTCTATATCGTCGAAAACAAGGAAACTCTGCATGGATTCATTAAGCATTGCAAGCAAGGAATATACGAGGGGCACGGAATAAGAGGTATCAAAAAAGCAGCAGAGGAGCGCCTGAAGTTATGCCAAAAGTCGGCGCCATAATCGCCGCTGCCGGGGAGAGCCGGCGGATGGGGGGAATTGATAAGGTCTTTGCCCCCTTAGGTGGCAAGCCAGCCCTGGTTCGGGTGCTTGATGCCTTTGACGGCTGCGATTTAGTCAACCAAGTGGTGGTGGTGGTGAGCGAAAATAACCTTGAGCGCTGCCGCAAGTTGATAGCCGAAAAGAACTGGTCTAAACCGGTTGAGGTCTGCGCCGGGGGCAAAAGGCGGCAGGACTCGGTGGCGGCGGGGCTGAAGAAGCTTAATTGCGACTGGGTGATAGTCCACGACGGCGCCCGCCCGCTGGTAACCAAGGAGCTGATTGAGGGCGGGCTTAAGGCAGCCAAAGAAACCGGAGCCGCTATAGCCGCCGTTCCCGTCACTGATACCATTAAGACTGCCGGCGACGACATGTTCGTGCACCAGACGCCACCACGACGAAATCTATGGGCGGTGCAGACGCCGCAGGTGTTTCGCCTTGATATAATCGCCAGGGCTTATGAGCAGGCAAAGGACGAGGTAACCGACGACGCATCGCTGGTGGAGGGGCTGGGGCAAAAGGTCAAGCTATATATGGGCTCATATGATAATATGAAGATAACCAGTCCTCATGACATGGCTTTAGCCGAGGTCTTGTTAACAAAGCATGGCAGATAAACTACGCATCGGCATCGGCTATGACGTTCACCCCTTGGTCAAGGACAAGGGGAGGAAGCTCATCCTTGGCGGGGTGGAGATACCCTTTGACAGGGGGCTTGGTGGCTGGAGTGACGCCGACGCCCTGACCCACGCTATTATTGACGCTCTGCTCGGGGCGGCGGCTCTGGGTGATATCGGCAGCCACTTCCCTGCCGGCGAGGCGGAGTATAAGAATATCTCCAGCCTGAGCCTGCTTGAAAAGACGCGGGCTAAGCTTGAGGAGAGCGGCTTTAAGATAGTTAATGTTGATGCCACCATTATTGCCGAGAAGCCGAAACTCGGAGATTTTGTTAGCCAGATGCGGCAGAATCTCAGCCAGACGCTGGGTATAAGATTAGCCCAGGTTAGCGTGAAGGCAAGCACGGCTAACGGCCTGGGCTTTGTCGGGCGGGGGGAGGGGATTGCCGCCTGTGCCGTAGCCATGGTGGAAGGAAGCTAGGATGAAGGTATTTAACACCCTTTCCGGGAAAAAAGAGGAGTTTTTACCTCAGGGCGATGAGGTCAAGATGTATGTCTGCGGGGTCACCCCCTACGACGACTGCCACATCGGGCATGCCATGAGCTACATCATCTTTGACGTCGTCCGGCGCTACCTGCGCTTTCGGGGCTATAAGGTCAAATACGTGCAGAACGTCACCGATATTGACGACAAGATTATAGACCGTGCCACCAAGCTCGGCATTGCCCCCGCTGAGCTGGCGCAGAAATACACCGATAGCTACTTTGAGGATATGGAAGCCCTCAATGTTGAGCCGGCTGATATCTACCCCAGGGCTACCGAGGAGATACCCAAAATCACTGAGGTAATAAAGACCTTAGTCGATAAAGACTACGCCTATCCCGCCGGCGGCAGCGTCTATTTCAGGGTAAGAAATGTCCCCGACTATGGCAAGCTGGCTCACCGCAATCTGGCTGAGGTGATGAACGAATCGCGCTTTGAGCCGGGGGAGGGGAAGGAACACCCCATGGACTTCGCCCTGTGGAAGGCGTCAAAGCCGGGCGAGCCGTCCTGGGAAAGCCCCTGGGGCGAGGGCAGACCGGGGTGGCATATTGAGTGCAGCGCCATGTCCCTGAAATACCTGGGTGATACCCTTGACATCCACGGCGGCGGGCAGGACCTTATCTTCCCCCACCACCAGAACGAGATTGCCCAGTCGGAGAGCTTTACCGGCAAGAAGCCCTTCGTCAAATACTGGCTGCATAACGGGCTGGTCCAGCTCGGCGAGGAGAAGATGAGCAAGTCCCTGGGCAACCTGATAACCATCAAGCAGGCGCTGGAGAAATATAGTTCTGATGCTCTGCGCATCTTCGTTTTAAGCTCCCACTACCGCAGCCCCCTGACCTATTCTGAGGAGGCGCTGGGGGCGGCTGAGGGTGGGGCGGAGAGACTACAACGTGCAATTTCAAGGGATGAGCCAACGGGGGGCAAAGGAGAAGCCCTTGACGCTAAGCCCTACGAAAAGCAGTTTATTGAGGCGATGGACGATGATTTCAACACCCCGCAGGCTCTGGCTGTCCTTTTTGATTTAGCGCGGATGATAAATCAGGCGGCTGACGCAGGCGGTGGTTTCGCGAAGGCTAAGGAAGTTCTTTCGGGGCTGGCTCAGGACGTCCTGGGGTTAACCCTCAAGCCCGCTGAATTAATTGAACCTCAAGAGGAAGCCACCATCAAGAAACTTGTGGAAGAGCGTGAGAAGCTAAGGAGAGAGAAGAAGTGGCAGGAAGCCGATAAGATACGAGCCAAGCTTGATGAGATGGGCGTAATCCTTGAGGATACCCCCGAAGGCACGGTAATAAGGGCGAAGCGCAAAAAGTAGTAGAGAAGTCCTCTAGCATCCCCTCCCTTTTTTTAATTTACGTTTTTCTTCCCACCCTCCCGCCCTCAGAGGCTCTGCGGCTTATCCCCGCCCTATGGGCGTCTGCGGCTTATTACGGAGTGGGTACTCCCGCCCGTTGGGCTTTGCCTCTGTTTTCTCACACTCCCGCCCAATAGAGGTCAGACCTCTCTTCTCTCCTTTATGGGGGAGGAGCTTCCTTAAAGGGTGGCGGGCGGGAAAAGATAAAATCGGGGGTGGGGCTATTTCTTCCCCGTTGCCCAGGACCACAGGGATTGTAAAAACTTCAGCTTGACCAGCCCCACCGGCAGCTCCAGTTGCTTTCTCTCCACCACGGGGAAGGCGTTTATCTCGTCTATCCTTGCCTTTAAGCGGGGGATTTCGTCAGCATTCCCCTTAGCCAACAGCTCATCAATTTTATGTGCCATCGCCCACGCCGCCCTGATGCGCTCTTCCCCGGCCTCAGCCATTTCTAGGGGGATAACGGCGTACTTTGCCTTAAGGCGGTTGAGGCGCAGGATTGCCTCATAGGCAGTATCCACAATCTGCTGGCGGTTCATCCATTTTGTCTCGTAATTTAAGGAATACTTCCAGCTCGGTTCCACCAGTGCCTGGCGGTGCTCCTCAAGTGTTCGGAAAAGGACTTTATAGCCGTGGCGCTGGGGTTGCTCAAAGCCGAGACTGCCCGGGTCAAGGAAGGGCGAAATGGGGGCGATAAAGAAGGAGAGCCTTTTGTCCCCGTTGAACCTCTGGAAGAGGGAGTCGCAGTAGTCAACGGTTTCCATTACCGACTTCGGGGTCTGCTTGGGCAGCCCAATCATGAAGAACACGTCCAGCCGCCCGCAGCCGACCTTAAGGGCATCGTCCAGCGTCTGCTCCAGGTCGTGGTTGAAATAATGTCTGCCGCTAGCCCTCCTTACCTCATGGTCATGGGATTCGGGGGAAATCTCAAGGCAGAAGTTGGGGGAGGCGAGGCTCATCTGGTGGAGAAGTTCGGCGGGAGCGGGGGAGAAAAGTTCCAGGATGAGCTGATTTTTCACCCGGTTCCTCTCCAGCAGCTGCAGCACCTTATAGGCATAGCCCTCCCCTGCCTGGCGCAGGTCGCCGAGGATAAAGATGGGACCGCGGCTGAAGCGCTCAATCTGCTTCACATCGCGGACTACTGACTGCGGGGAGCGAAAGACAGTCTTTTCCCGGTTATAAAAATTTCTGAAGGCAGCCGCCGAGCCGCCACAGATAACGCACTCCTCGGTGCAGCCGCGGCAGGTCAGCACGGCAGTTATGGGATAACTCGTCCAGCCCTTGAATGGGGTGTAGCTGGCCAGGTCACGGTATCTGATAACCGAGCGCATGGTATTATCATAGTAGCTGACCATGACATTGCTCAGGTCATCGGGGACATAAGAGAAGGGGTTTTCTTGTACTTTGCCCTTTTCGTCCCGCCAGACAAGGTTGGGCACAGCCGCGGGCGGCCTTTTGCTGGCTATGCAGTCCATGAGCTGGCGGAACGGCTCCTCGGTGGAGTCGCCCCTGAGGATATAGTTAATCTCCGGGTACTGGATTAGCTCCTTATAGAAGTAAGAAGCGGAAAACCCCCCCATCACCACCTTGGCTTTGGGGTGGTATTTTTTCACCATTCTGGTGACCTCAATAGCGCCGTGGGAGCTCACTAGCCAGTGCAGGTCAATGCCGAATACCGGCGCCTCCAGCCGCCTTATAAACGCCTCGGCGTCGAATTTCTTGTCACTGAGCATGCGCACGGCGAGGTTAACGATGCGCACCCGATAGCCCGAGCCCTCCAGATACTCAGCGATGCTGGTAAAGCCGATGGGGTACATCTCAAACATGGAGGAAGACGGAATCAGGTCGCTGACCGGCCCGTAAAGAATCGTCTTCTGGCGAAAGTCGTAAACGCTGGGGGGATGAAGCAGGACCAGGTCAACCGACATTAAAAGACCCCTGCCAGGATATAGCCTACGCCCAATAGGAACTGGGTGAGGAGGACAACGAGAACGTTGTTTGCCATCGCCGGCACTAATCTGTCCATCTTCTCGTGCTTTCTGGCACCCCCAATCGCCTTTATCGCCAGGGGGAGGGTTAATAACGCTATTAAACAGAAAAGAGGCATTATCCCCGCCGCCACCCAGCCTATTATCCACAAATAGACTAATATGGTCATGGCGGAGTAGACTATGCCCGCCTTCTTCTTGCCCATAGTTATGGGCAGTGTTTTTCTGTCTGCTTTCCTGTCGGCTTCGGCGTCAGGGAATTCGTTCAGTAAGAGCAGGTTATGCACCAGAATGCCCGATGGTATGGAGGCGATAACGGCGGGGAGGGTGTAAGCCGCCGTCTGAACGAAGTAAGTCCCCAGTACGGGCAGAGTCCCCATCCCTGCCCCGGGAGCCCATTCCGGCCACCCTAGTCTGGTGAGCAGGGGGGTGTAGAGCAGGGTGCATGCTGCCGCTACCAGAAGCAGGGGCAGGAGCTGCCAGCCATTATCCAGGGTTATTACAAAATAGACCCCTATGGGCACCGCCAGCAGAAAAGCAACCAGCCCCAACCAGAAGACCTGCCTCGGCTTAAGCAGGGAGGCGGGGAGGATACCGCTGCCGCCGCTGAAGGGGGTTCTCCTCACCTCAAGGTCTATGCCGCTCTTGTAATCGAAGTAGTCGTTAAGCACATTGACGCTGATGTGGCAGAGGAGCAGCCCGAAAAAGGCGAGCAGGGCGTAGCCGAGGTGGAAGTAGCCATGGTACCAGGCAATACAGTTACCGAGAAAAGCCAGCACCACAGAAAGAAGCAAAAACTGCGGTCTGGTCTCCAGAAACCATACCTTCAACTTCATCGCTTTACTTCTTTTCCTTATGAGCCGTCTCTACATGCTTCTGCCAGCATTTCTCATGCACGTAAACGGCACATCGGGCGCAGTAGTAGATATGGGCTCGCGCATCCTTTTGACAGACCGGACACTTCATAGCTATCTCCAGGTAGCAATGGCTCTGGTTACCAGCTAATTCTGACGGCTAGAATAGAGAGAATAATGAATAGAATGACCAGGACGATGGTGAATTGAAACAGCGTTTTTTCCATACCCCGTTTAGTCCGGTAGACGGTGTCAGGCTGACCGAAGATACCCCCCAGCCCCCCGCCTCTAACCTGGAAGAGGACGGCTAATATCAGGGCTACGGATACTATAATCTGAGCTATATTAAAGTAGAGCTGCATCTCATCCTTCCTCTAGTTTCCTCGCCAGCAGTTCGTTTACCAGCTTTGGGTTGGCACGACCCTTGGTGGCTCTCATCACCTGCCCGACGAGGAATTTTAAGGACTCCTTTTTCCCCCTCTTATAATCGGCGACGGCTTTGGCATTGCCTTTTATGGCCGCTATGATCTCCTTCTCAATCTCATCAGCGTCGCTGATCTGGCTCAGTCCTTGCTGGGCAATAATATCAGTAGCGTCCTTTCCCGTTTTAAACATCTCCTCAAGCACGGATTTGGCGGTAGCAGTGCTCACCGTAGCCTGCGAGTGCGCCTCTAATAAGGCGGCGAATTGCTTGGGACTGACCCTTTTGCTAAATTCTGTTATATCAATACTGTTAGTATTCATTATACTACTGGCTGGGCCTAAGAGCCAATTGCTTATCTCCTTGGGGGGGACTGCCGTAGTAGCCCGGCGAAGGTCCTCAAAGTAGTCAGCCATTGCCTTGGAGCTGGTAAGCAGGTTGGCATCATAGGCGGGGAGGTTATATTCAGCGGCAAAGCGGTCGCGTCTGGCTTCGGGCAACTCGGGTAGACTGGTCCTTATCTCCTCCACCCGCTCGCGGCTTAAGACCATTGGCGGGAGGTCGGGCTCGGGGAAGTAGCGGTAGTCGTGGGCATACTCCTTGCTGCGCTGGGCAACCGTTATCCCCTTCTCCTCCACCCACCCCCTGGTCTCCTGGGTAAGTTTTTTACCCTCCCCAGCCATCTTTCTCTGCCTTTTAGCCTCATACTCCAGAGCTAGGTAGACCGCCTTAAAGCTGTTCATATTCTTGACCTCAACCTTAGCCAGAGACTTGGGGCTACCCTCAGGGCGAATGCTGATATTGGCATCGCACCTGAAGCTGCCCTCCTCCATGTTGCCGGTGGATACGCCCAGGTACTGGAGTATGGTTCGCAGCTTTATCAGGTATTGCCTGGCTTCCTCCGGGGAGCGGAGGTCAGGCTCACCGACAATCTCCATCAGCGGCACCCCCGCCCGGTTGACATCAACCAGGCTGTAGGACTTCCCCTCTGAGGAGACGCGGTGGAGTAATTTAGCCACGTCCTCTTCAAGGTGGACTCTGGTTATGCCCACCTTCCTTTCTTTGCCGTTAACCTCGATGTTAAGCCAGCCGTCGTGACTGATGGGGGTGTCATACTGGGAAATCTGATACCCCTTCATCAGGTCAGGATAAGGGTAGTTCTTGCGGTCAAACTTGGTGTAATCGGAGATGGTGCAGTTGAGCGCCAGAGCCGTCATTATGGTGTATTCTACTGCCTGCTGATTGATAGTGGGCAGGACGCCGGGCATACCGAGGCAGACCGGGCAGACATGGGTATTGGGTGGGGCAGCGGCATAATCAGTACTGCAGCGGCAGAACATCTTGCTTTTAGTCAGAAGCTGGGCATGAACCTCCAGCCCGATAATGGTCTCGTAGTCCATGGCAGATTTTAGTATAGCAACTATGGTGATGGCTGACAAGGAAGATATTTTATCAACCCGCCCCCCGTTTTTAATTTACGTTTTTCCTCCCACCCTAACCCACCCTCAAAGGCTTCGCCCCTCTTAAACACCCCACTAAAAAGGGGGGTAAGAAGCAAAACCTAATGGGCGGGGGAAAATTACGGGGTAAGCCGCAGACGCCCCTATGGGCGGGTGGGTGGGAAAGAATACCCCTATATGCTATAATTTCTAATACGGTGGGGATATAGCTCAATAGGGAGAGCGCTGCCTTCGCATGGCAGAGGTCGGGGGTTCGAATCCCCCTATCTCCACCATAATTGACAAATTTCCTCCCTGCCTTCTTTATAACTACCTCTAAGTATCGAGTGAAGACTGACTATGTTATACTTTGAATTGTGGATACGATACTAAAAGTTATCCTGTATTCGTTTGCATCGGGTATAACTGTAATAATTGGTGGGGTTCTTGCCAGGAGCAAGATACTTCCCGGAGGCGACTTCGGTAAAGAGATATCACACAGCATTGTTGCTTTTGGTGCCGGTGTTCTCGTGGCTGCGGTAGCCTTTGTGCTGACCCCCAAAGCAATCGAGCTACTACCCTTGCCCATTATCGTTCCTGTCTTTCTATCAGGCTTTGTTCTATTCCTGCTGTTAGATAGATTTATTGGCCAACGTGTTGGGAGACTGGCGCAGCTTATGGCTATGTCTATGGATTATATACCAGAGGCTGTTGCCCTAGGTGCTGTATTTTCCTATGACCAGAGGACAGGTTTATTGTTAGCCTTATTTATAGGCTTGCAGAACCTGCCAGAATCATACAATGCCTTTGGCGATTTGGTAAAAAGCGGTTTTTCGCCGAACAAATCGTTATTAGTTCTGGTTCCTTTTGGCTTTGTTGGCATAATTGCCGCCGTTCTAGGATTTTTATTCTTAAAGGGAGGTGGCAGTCTGGTAAGTTCTCTCATGCTATTTTCAGCTGGTGGAATACTATATCTGGTATTTCAGGATATAGCCCCCATGATTCAGTATAAAAGGTATTGGGCTCCAGCTTTCGGAGCCACTCTCGGCTTCATGCTTGGGATGATTGGAGTAAAGATTCTAGGCTGATTATTCGCTAATAAAAATAAAGGCTTCACTGGGGTATTGACAAAATTCCCAAAAAGTGGTATCATACAAGGTTGTTATTATACCACTTAGGGTTTCACCTTATTATACCTTCCTATTAACCACAGGTTTAACTTAGGTTAGTGCTGCATTGCGCGAAATTTTGCTCATCTATTTTTAGGATTAGAGTAAAAGATAGCTTTTATGTTGCCAAAAAACAAGGAACAAAGGGTGCTTCCTGTTCCCAGGAAGTCTTACGCCAAGTTGCCTGAGGTACTGGAAGTACCAAACCTGCTCAGGGTTCAAATCGATTCCTTCCGCTGGTTTCAGGAACATGGGCTAAGGCACTTGCTGGAGGAGGTATCTCCTATTGAGGACTTCACCGGCAACAGGCTGGCGCTTAGCTTCATTGACTATGAATTCCGCGAGCCTCATCACACCGAGCAGGAGTGCCGCTCAAGGGACCTGACCTATTCCGCCCCCCTCTACGTCAGGACACAGCTTCTGGTTAAGGAAACCGGGGAAATCAAGGAGCAGGACCTGTTCTTCGGTGATATCCCGCTGATGACGGCCAAGGGCACCTTCATTACCAGTGGCGCGGAAAGGGTAGCCGTAAGCCAGTTACTCCGCTCTCCTGGCGTATATTTCTCGGTTGAAGAAGACCCCACCACCGGCCGCCGCTTGTGCCACGCCAAGCTAATCCCTACCCGCGGGGCTTGGCTTGAGTTTGAGACCAGCAACCGGGATGTAATCTCGGCTAAGATAGATGGCAAGCGCAAGATTCCCATCACCACCCTGCTCCGGGCTATCGGCTATGGTAGCGAGGAAGAGCTGCTCAGGCTGTTTGCTAATGAGGACAATTCCCCCGACCACCAGTATATCCACCCAACTATAGAGCGCGAGCCCCAGGTCACGGATGAGCCTGAGGCGCTACTTGATATTTATAGAAAGCTGCGCCCTGGAGACCCGCCCAACATTGAAAATGCCAGAAAACTGCTCAAGAGTTTGTTCTTCGACCCGCTGCGCTATGACCTTGGGGAGGTGGGGCGCTATAAGCTTAATAAGCGACTGGGACTTGATATCCCGGAAGACCAGCTGGCTCTGACCAGAGAGGACATCGCTGAGATAGTAAGACACATTATCATGGTTAACAACGGTAACGATACTCCCGACGATGTTGACCATTTGGGAAACCGGCGGGTGCGCACCGTTGGTGAGCTAATTCAAAACCAGTTCCGCATCGGCTTACTGCGCCTGGAACGAGTGGTCAGGGAGCGCATGAGTATTCTCGCCACCGAGGTATTAACCCCCAGTGCCCTGGTTAACATTCGCCCGGTAATGGCCGCCACCAGGGAGTTCTTCGGTGGCTCGCAGCTATCGCAGTTTATGGACCAGACCAACCCCCTGGCTGAGCTAACCCACAAGCGAAGGCTCTCAGCCATGGGACCCGGGGGGTTGTCCCGGGAGCGGGCTGGCTTTGAGGTTAGAGACGTCCACTTCTCCCACTACGGTAGAATCTGCCCCATTGAGACGCCGGAGGGACCTAACATTGGTCTTATCGGTTCTCTTGCCACCTACGGACGGATTAACCGCTATGGCTTCATTGAAGCGCCATACCGCAGGGTTATTTCTGAGGTGGACAATACCTCAGATGGTCTGTTAGGGAGGACAACCAGGGAGGCGGTCCTTGGTGATAAAGGCAATACCGTAGTCGAAGCCAGGACTACCATTAACCAGAAGCTTGCCACCAAGCTGGCTAAATTGTCTCCCAGAAAGATAAAGGTGGTGCCCTTCGTCTCCGATGAGGTCGTTTACCTATCAGCCGATAAAGAGGACGAGTATATTATTGCTCAGGCTAACGCCAAGCTTGACCCCAATAACCAGTTTGTTGATGAAAAGGTTGAAGCCAGATACGCTGAGCGCTACGTGCTAATAGCGCCGGCTGAAATCCAGTTTATGGATGTTTCACCCAAGCAGATAGTTAGTGTTGCCACATCATTAATTCCCTTCCTTGAGCATAATGATGCCAATCGTGCCCTGATGGGGTCTAATATGCAGCGCCAGGCAGTGCCCCTGCTCCGCCCCGAGGCACCGGTGGTAGCTACCGGTATGGAGGTGGAGGTTGCCAAGCACAGCGGGCAGGTCATCTTTGCTCAAAATGCGGGGAAAGTCACCTCGGCTAACAGCTCCGAGATCGTGGTTACTCCCGATAATGGTGAAAATGACGTATACCCGTTGATGAAATTCGTCCGCACCAATCAGGGGACGTGCATCAGCCAGCATCCCATAGTCAGCAAGGGTGAAAAAGTGGAGGTGGGGCAGGTTCTGGCTGATAGCTCATCTACTGAATACGGAGAGCTGGCTCTGGGGCAGAATGTAATCTGTGCCTTCATGAGCTGGGAAGGCTATAACTTTGAGGACGCTATTATCATCAGCAGTCGGCTGGTGGAGCAGGATAAGTTTACCTCGGTTCATATTGAGAAGCATGAGATAGAAGCCAGGGATACCAAGTTGGGACCGGAAGAGATTACCCGGGATATACCCAACGTCGGTGAGGAAAACCTGCGCGAGCTTGATGAAGAGGGCATTGTTCGCATCGGTGCCGAGGTGGGTCCGGACGATATATTAGTGGGCAAGATTACCCCCAAGGGAGAGACCGAGCTATCGGCTGAGGAGAAACTGCTCAGGGCTATCTTTGGCGAGAAAGCCCGGGAGGTGAAGGACACCTCGCTGCGTGTGCCTCACGGTGAGTGGGGCAGGGTGATTAATGTCAGGGTCTTCTCCCGTGAGAACGGTGATGAGCTGCCTGCCGGCGTCAACCAGTGGGTGCAGGTCTGGATTGCCCAGAAGCGGAAGGTCTCGGTGGGGGATAAGCTGGCCGGGCGTCATGGTAATAAGGGGGTTATCTCCCTCATTGCGCCGGCTGAGGATATGCCCTTCCTCCCCGATGGCACACCGGTGGATATTATCTTAAATCCCATAGGTGTCCCATCGCGGATGAACCTGGGGCAGGTTCTGGAGACTCACCTGGGGTGGGCCGCCCAGGCCCTTGGTTTTAGGGTGCTTACCCCGGTTTTTGATGGTGCCAGTGACAAGGAAATTGAAGATGCTCTGGCTAGAGCCTGGATTGCCCAGAGGTCTGGGGCGGTTGCCTTTGAGCCGGCTAATGACCACCCCGAGGTGAACCTGAAAAAGGCTAAGGCGTGGCTTAAAGAGAAGGGCTACAAGGGAGACAGGGTATTCAGCGATGAATACCTCGGGGAGGCGAGAGAGGTCTGCCTGCGCCTGTGGCTTGAAGAGATGGGCGTAGCCAGCAAGAGCCTCGACCAAAGCCAGCTGAGAGAGGCGGTGGAGACAGCAAGAGCCAAAGGTAACGCCACCCCGCCGATTATGGGCAAGGTTGTACTCCGCGACGGACGCACTGGTCGGCCCTTTGACCAGCCGGTAACGGTGGGGAGCATCTACATGATGAAGCTAATCCACCTGGTTGAGGATAAGGTCCATGCCCGCTCTACCGGGCCCTACTCCCTTATTACCCAGCAGCCTCTGGGGGGCAAGGCTCAGTTCGGCGGTCAGCGCTTTGGCGAGATGGAGGTATGGGCGCTGGAAGCCTACGGTGCTGCCCACATCCTCCAGGAAATCCTGACCATAAAGTCGGACGACGTTGCCGGTCGAGCCAAGACCTATGAGGGTATAGTTAAAAATGAGGATATACTCCAGCCCGGAGTGCCGGAATCATTCAAGGTTCTGGTTAAGGAGCTGGAAAGCCTGGGGCTTGCCATTGAGGTGATTAACGAGGAGGAAAAGGCGGCATTTACCACCGAAGCCGAAGGTGAAGAAGCCCCCAAACTGGAGGCTGAAGCTGAGGAGGAAACCGCTGAAGCCCCCAAATTAGAGGCAGAGCTTGAGACTGCCGAGAGTCCCCCTGAGCCGAAGGAGCCAGAGGAAAAGGTAGAAGAGAAAAATGCTTGAGGTTAATGATTTTGATGCCATTCGCATCTCGCTAGCTTCACCAGAGCAGATCAGGAGCTGGTCGTACGGAGAGGTGACCAAGCCGGAGACTATCAACTACCGTACCCTGAAGCCGGAAAGGGACGGGCTTTTCTGTGAGAGAATCTTCGGTCCTACCAAGGACTTTGAATGCTATTGCGGTAAGTATAAGCGGATACGTTACAAGGGGATTATCTGCGATAAGTGCGGTGTTGAGGTCGCCAGGGCTAAGGTACGGCGCGAGCGCATGGGACACATTGAGCTGGCAAGCCCGGTGAGCCATATCTGGTTTGCCAAGGGGATACCCAGCCGCATAGGACTGATGCTTGACCTATCACCGCGGAGCTTGGAGCGTGTCCTCTACTTCTCTCACTATATTATTACCTCCATAGACGATGATGCGCGCCAGGAAACAATTAAGCAGCTAAAGGAGAGCGGCTTACAGCAGATAGATGAGCTCCAGAAGGCGCTGGAGGCTAAGGTTAAAAAGAGTGAGAAGGCGAAGGCGACGGTAGAGGAGATAAACCAGCTACGGCAAAGTGCCGAGGAGGAAAAGCAGGGGATCGAGGAAAGGCTTTCGGCGGCGGTGGAGCAGATAAAGGACTTGAGAAAGGGCATACTGCTCACCGAGAACCAGTATTATGAGCTAAAACAAAGGTATAGCCAGGTTTTTACCGCTGGCATAGGGGCTGAGGCTATCCTTCAGTTGCTTAAGGACTTAAATCTGGATGAGATGCGTAATCGGCTGCTCCAGGAGACCCGCTCCACATCGGGGCAACGCCGGAGAAGGGCGGCTAAGCAATTGCAGGTAGTGGAGGCATTCCGCCGCAGCGGCAATAAGCCGGAGTGGATGATTTTAACGGTATTGCCGGTGCTGCCGCCCGACCTGCGGCCCATGGTCCAACTGGACGGCGGCAGGTTTGCCACCAGCGACCTTAACGACCTCTATCGGCGGGTTATCAACCGCAATAACCGCCTGCGCCACCTTCTGGAAATAGGGGCGCCGGAGATTATCATCCGCAACGAGAAAAGGATGCTCCAGGAAGCGGTTGATTCCCTTGTTGATAACGGTAGGAGGGGGCGGGCGGTTGCCATTGGCGGCAACCACAAGCTGAAGTCCCTCTCCGATATGCTCCGCGGCAAGCAGGGGCGCTTTCGCCAGAATTTACTGGGCAAGCGGGTTGACTATAGCGGGCGCTCGGTTATTGTTGTTGGCCCCGAGCTCAAGCTGCACCAGTGCGGACTGCCAAGACGAATGGCAGTGGAGCTGTTCAAGCCGTTCATTATGCGGCGGCTGGTAGAACAAGGGCTTGCCCACAATATTAAGAGTGCTCGCCGACTGGTGGAGAGACATAAGCCAGAGGTCTACGACATACTTGAAGAGGTGGTCAAGGAGCGGCCGGTATTGCTTAATCGCGCCCCCACCCTGCACCGCCTCAGCATTCAGGCGTTTGAGCCGGTGCTCATTGATGGCAGTGCCATCCAGATTCACCCCCTGGTATGTTCTGCTTTCAATGCTGACTTTGACGGTGACCAGATGGCAGTTCATGTCCCTCTGTCTAAAGCGGCCGTGGCGCAAGCCAGGGAAATCATGCTCAGCACCCAAAACATGCTCCTGCCCAGCTCCGGGGAGCCGGTAGTAACACCGACCCTGGACATGGTTCTGGGCTGCTATTACCTGACCACTATTATTCCCGGGGCCAGGGGTGAGGGCTCAATCTTCGGCAGTTTTGAGGAGGCAATGCTCGCCTATGAACTGGGGCGCATTGACCTCAGGGCTGAGATTGAGGTCAGAAAGCAGCAGGAGGACGGGCAGAGGATTAAGACCAGCGTCGGGCGCATCATCTTCAACGATGTTCTCCCCCCTGAGCTCGGTTTCTACAATAAAGCTGTTGATAAGGGAAGCTTGAAGCAGATGGTGGCTGATTGCCATAAGCTATTAACTAACGAGGAGACGGCTAAGGTGGTGGACAGTATCAAACATCTGGGCTTCAGCTATGCCACCAAGTCAGGGACTACCATTGCCATGGGGGATATTCAGGTCCCGGAGAGCAAGCCCAAGTTGCTGGAGGAGGCGGGGGAGAGGGTGGCTATCATTGAAAACCAGTATAACCGCGGTCTAATTACCGAGGACGAAAAGTATGATAGCACCATAACGGTATGGATGGAAGCCACCGATAAGATTACCGATATTATCTCCCAGACCCTTGACCGCTATGGTGGCATCTACATGATGGCAACCTCAGGGGCAAAGGGTAATATCTCCCAGATAAGGCAGATGGCAGGTATGCGGGGGCTGATGACCGACCCCGCGGGCAAGATAATAGACTTCCCCATAAAGTCGGGGCTCCGTGAAGGGCTCACTGTTCTGGAATACTTTATCTCTACCCACGGTGCTCGCAAGGGGTTAGCCGATACCGCCCTGAGGACATCGGATTCGGGCTATCTCACCAGACGCCTTATTGATGTTGCCCAGGATGTTATCACCTGCGAGGAGGACTGCGGCGCTACTGAGGGTGTATGGATATCGGAGCCAAAGGAAAAGGAGCTACTGCCGACATTTGCTGAGCGAATAATGGGGCGGTTAGCTGCCAGCAAGGTGGTCAACCCCAAGACCAAGAAAATCATTGTTGACCGCAATGAGGAGATTAGCGAGGACAAGGCAAAAAAGATTGTTGCCGCCGGCATAACCAGGGTTCACGTCCGCTCTCCGATCAGCTGCCGCTCCAAGTACGGCGCCTGCCGCTACTGCTACGGGCGAGACCTTAGCCGGGGGAATATGGTTGACCTCAACACGGCGGTAGGGATAATTGCCGCCCAGAGCATTGGTGAGCCAGGTACCCAGCTGACCCTGCGTACCTTCCACACCGGCGGTGTGGTCGGGCTTGATATTACCAGCGGTCTACCCAGGGTGGAGGAACTATTTGAGGCCAGACCGCCTAAGGGTCAGGCGATTATCTCAGAAATAGACGGCAAGGCCGAGGTGACTGAGGATGATGGGGGAAGGGTGATAAGGGTCGCCAGTTCCGAGGTCTACCGTGACGAATACCAACTGCCGACGGGCTGGAAGTTTGTGGTAAGTAGCGGGCAGCAGGTGGATATAGGAGCGGTGTTAGCCGAGCCACCGGCTGAGAAAAAGAAAAAGACCAAGACCAAGGCTAAGACCAAGGCCAAGACTAAATCTAAGGCCAAGGCTTCAGCAGAGGAAGTAGCGCTGACCGCCGAGGCTAAACCTCTACAGGCAAGTGTTGCCGGGGAGGTAACTATTAAGGGTAAGCAGCTATTTATTAGCTATCTGGAGGAGGAGCAGCAGGAGTATGTGGCTCCGGCTAGCGCCCATATTCGGGTGCAGAGCGGGGATGATATAAAGGCGGGACAGCAGCTTACCGATGGCTCGATTAATCCACAGGATATCCTGCGTATTTTGGGTAAGGAAGCGACCCAGCAATACATGGTGGATGAGGTGCAAAAGGTATATCGCTCCCAGGGAGTGAATATAAACGATAAGCACATTGAAGTTATCGTCAGCCGCATGCTGTCCAAGGTTCGCATTGACTTCTCGGGTGATACTGACCTCGTGCCCGGGGAGCTGATAGACATCTTCCGCTATGAGGATATTAACGCCAAGGTGCTGGCGGAAGGCGGTGAGCCGGCTACCGCCCACGCCGTTCTAATGGGTATAACCAGGGCCTCGTTGAACACCGAGAGCTGGCTGGCAGCGGCCTCATTCCAGGAGACAACCAGAGTGCTCACCGAGGCTGCGATTAAAGGCGAGATTGACCGGCTGGTCGGGCTTAAGGAGAATGTAATTATCGGCAAGCTGATTCCGGCTTGCCACCCCATCGCTGAGGAAGAGGTTGCGGAGGAGGAGCCCAGCGAAGAAGCGAAGGCTGAGGGATTGCTAAGTCTGTTAGCTGGAGAGACAGGCGTTGAGGAGAAGCCGAGTGTGAGTGCCGAGGAAGCGGTGGCCGGCGAAATGGCGGCAGAGGAAACAGTCGTTGAGGAGACGCCAGGTTTAGCGGTTGAGGAAAAGGCTGCCGAAGAGACGGCGGTTGAGGGAGAAGAGGAAGAAAAGGAGGAGCCTGTTAGCTAATTATCCGCCGCAGATTAATTTGATTATAAGGGTTGCCCAATTGGGCGACCTTTTATTTTATCCAAGCCCGGATTAAACACCCAGAAAAATAAGATGTGGTATAATAAAATGGTTTAGCAAGGATGGCTAAAATAGAGCGCATTATATCAGGTAAACCCGGGACTGAGGATGTAAGCCTTGACACTAGCCTCCGCCCCCGCCGCTTTGATGACTTTATCGGGCAGGACAAGGTCAAGCAGAATCTGGGGATAGCCATCACGGCGGCTAAGGGCAGGGATGAGGCGCTGGACCATATCCTGCTTTACGGTCCCCCGGGGCTGGGGAAAACGACTCTGGCTTATATCATTGCCGCTGAGATGGGGGTAAACATCAGGGTTACCTCCGGTCCGGCGATAGAGCGCACCGGAGACCTGGCGGCTATCCTGACCAACCTCCACAACCACGACGTTCTTTTTATTGATGAAATCCACCGCTTAGGCCGGCCGGTGGAAGAGGTACTGTACCTGGCGATGGAAGACTTCGCCCTTGATATTGTTATCGGCAAGGGTGCCGGTGCCAAGAGCCTGCGCCTGAATTTGCCGGCGTTTACCCTTATTGGCGCCACCACCCGCTTCGGCTTGCTCAGCCCGCCCCTCAGAGACCGCTTCGGTGCTGTTTACCGCCTTGATTTTTATGACCAGCCGTCTATAGGCAAGATCCTCCACCGCTCCGCCCGAATCCTGCAGGTAAAGGCGGAGGATGAAGGACTGGACGAAATGGCTCGCCGGGCCAGGGGCACCCCCAGAGTGGCTAACCGGCTGCTCAAGCGAGTGAGGGACTACGCCGAGGTGATGGCGGACGGTGTTGCCACCCGAACGGTAGCCGTTGAGGCATTATCCAAGCTTGAGGTAGACCAGATCGGTCTGGACGAGATAGACCATAAGTTGCTCCACACCATCGTTGACAAGTTTAACGGGGGACCGGTGGGGCTGGATACCATCGCCGCCTCCATCAGCGAGGAGGCGGATACTATTACCGATGTCTACGAGCCATATCTTTTGCAGCTCGGCTTTCTGGAGCGCACCCCCCGCGGGCGCTTAGCCACCCAGCTGGCATACGAGCACCTGGGGCTGCCCTATAATAAAGACAAATCGGCTCAGCCAACCCTCTGGCAAGATAGTAGCGGCGGTGAAGAGGAAAGTTCTCCTTCATAGCTGCTGTGCCCACTGCGCCGCCTACACCGTTAGTTACTGGCGGGAGCAGGGCTACGATGTCAGCGCCCTCTGGTATAACCCCAATATCCACCCCTATACCGAGCACCAGCACCGCCTTGAGGCAATGCAGTCCCTGGCTGAAGAGGTAAATTTGCCCCTCATAGTAAGCGGGGGCTATGACATGCCTGAATACTTCCGCCGGGTGGCGGGGCATGAGGCCGAGCGCTGCCGGTACTGCTTTAGGCTTCGCCTTTCCAGGACGGCGGAAACTGCTAAAGCTATGGGCTTTGATGCCTTCACCACCACCCTGCTCATCAGCCCCCACCAGAAGCACGACCTAATACGGGAGGTTGGTAACGAGGTGGCAAAGGAAGAGGGTGTGGACTTCCTCTACGCCGACCTGAGAAAACGCTACTCGGATAGCCGGCATATGACAAAACCTATGGAGCTCTACCGTCAGCAATACTGCGGCTGTATCTACAGTGAGTGGGAACGCTACGCCGACATGACTAAAAAATAAAAGGGAGCCTTCAAGGCTCCCTTTTCAATGTTTGCCCTATCTTTATAGTCAGTTTGCCCTATCTTTATAGTCAGTCAGCTGTTTCGGGTGGACCCGACCAGGGACCCCCTCTGTGGCCGCCGAACCCACCGAACACGGGACCGCTACCTGCGGCGGGGAAACCAAAGCCGAAGCCGTTACCGCCTGAGCCCGGTCCCAGACACTCTGGCTTCTGCTCCCACCACTCCTTGAGGGCGTCAGCCTCTTCTTGAGTAAGGCGCCCTTCCTCCACGGCTTTATCAAGACGACTGGTAAGAGCCTCTTCCCTTATCTCCTGCTGAGCGCTGGTGATAGCGGCTTGCAGCTCATCCACGCTAACGCCCAGGTTATCAGCCACCTTGGCGAGGAAGCTATCACGGAGTTCGTTAAATGGTGGGGTGGGGAGCTCTTCGTCCTGTGCCAGGGCTGCGGTTACGCCGCCAACTGTCAGCGCCAGCACCGCCGCCAGCACGGCAATTATGACCTTCATTCTTTTGGACATTGCTTCTATCCTCCTTTTGGCTAATATATATAACGAAAAAGTGGCCAATTAGTTAGTAGCAAATTGAGCAATTTTAAAAACTTCGGCTAGTCTAAAGCCTCAAGGGCTCTCTGATATCCGATTGTTGAGACATCAATGGCGTGGAGCAGGGCAGGCTTTGCTGAATACGGCGCCTGCTCCACTAGCGCCTGGAGAAGGGCTTGGTGGCTGGCGGCATTATGCTCCAACGTCATCCTGAGCCTGCCCCGGTTATCAGCTTGGACATGGTTCCCCCTGCCCCAAGACTCCCCGGCTAGGGGTGCCATCATCATCGGTGCCCCACCTTCCTCTTGGGCTAGGACTAGGGTGGCTAGCATCGCCAGACGATTGTCCAAATGCTGGGTGATTAGCCCTATCTGCTGGAAATCCCCCTTCTCTGCCAGGTAGATTATCTCCACCACCCTCCTGTCCGCCATCTCGGCGCACAGCCTTGCCTTGCCTATCTGGGAGAGGTTCAGCGCTAATTGCGCCTCCTCGGTGGCTAGCTTTATCGGGTAGAGGGGGCTATCGGGCATACTGTTGCCGGCGGCTATCACCGTGCCGCTGCCAGCCAGCAGGAGGGCGAGGGCTATAGCCGTCACCGTTGCCCACCGTGGAAACCAGCCAAGAGAGGGGCGGGGACGGGGGGCTGATTCACTGAGTGCCGAGCGGAACTGGTATCTGGCTCTGGCTTTAAAGTCAGCCCTGGGCTTAATTGCCGATGCCCTCTTCGCCGCCAGAGCCGTCTCCAGCAAGGGCTTAAGCTCGGCTGCCTGTTCAGGGTAGCCCTGGAGGCACTGTTCTATGGTCTCCCCCTTGAGCAGCCGCTCCAGGCATTCGTTCAGGATGTTATTAAACTCTTTATCTTTCATTCTCTGCCACCGCCTCTGCCACCAATAGTTCCTGGCGCAGGGCTAGTATGGCGCTATGCTGCAACGCCTTTACCGCCCCCTCGCTCCTGCCCATAACCCTGGCTACCTCAGCGATTGGTAGCTCGCTGGTAAAGCGGAGGGAAATCACCTCACGCTGTGCCTCGGTCAGCCTTCTGGTAGCCAGAAGCAGCCGCTCAATGTCCAGCTTACGCTCAACTAGTTGCTGGGGGTTACCGTTACTGCTGGGCAGCGATTCATCCAGGGGCACCGTAGCACGCTTTTTCTTTCTCAAGTAGTCGACTACCTGATTGTGAGCAATGCGGAATAACCAGGCGGAGAAGGGTATGCCCTTCCACTTGAATGAGGAGATGGACTGGAGTGCATTTAGAAAGACCTGCTGGGTCACGTCTTCTGCCTCCATCGCATTTCCGAGCTTGAGGGTTACATAGCGATAAATCTTATCAAAATACTCCTCATAGAGCTGAGTAAAGGCTTCCTGGTCATGCTTTTGCGCACGAAGAATCAGGCTTTCTTCATTTTGCTTCATTTTGCACTTGGCAACCCCCACCGCCTAAACGGTAATAATGTTGCGGCAATCATGTTGCGGCAATCATGTTGCCCTGTGCATATAGTATAACGAATGAAGCAATAAAAGGATAGTTTAGAAACCTATTTCCCACCCACCCACCCTCAAAGGCTTCACACCTGTTATTTGGGGTGTTTAAGAGGGGCACTAGCCCCTCTTCTAAAAGTAATTTCCCCCTCCCCGTTTTGACCTATGCTTTTCTTCCCACCCGCCCGCCCATTAGGCTTTGCGGTTTATTATAGGGGGGAATATGTTACAATAATTATAAAGACCTTTCTCAGGGGGAGAAGTTGGCTTGCTGTTTGCGGTTAATGAGTAAAGGGGATATCCTGCAGGTCAATGAGATTGACCACGAAGCCTTCCCCACCATGTGGCCACCACCTAACTATCGGCGCGAGCTGGGAAACCGCATGGCTCATTACATCGTAGCCTACGATGACGAGCAAGAAATTGAAGAGCCGCCCCTTAAAGCCGCCCCACGAGAAGGCTCCCCCGGGCTTTTATCACGGATGAGGCGTCTCTTTAGCCATGAAGAACCTGTCCCAGCAACGAGGGAGTATATCTTCGGTTTTGCCGGTTTCTGGATTCTGGCTGGGGAGGTCCACATAACTAACATTGCGGTAAGGGAGGGGCACCGCCGCCGGGGGATGGGGGAGCTATTGCTGATATCCCTCATCAACATGGCGGCAAAGCTGGACGCTCATCTCATTACCCTTGAGGTAAGAGCCTCCAACACTGCTGCCCAGGGTCTCTATTCCAAGTACGGATTTGCCAAGGTTGGGGTGCGCCGTGGCTACTACTCCGATAACCGGGAGGATGGGGTACTGATGTCTCTGGAGGATATTACCTCAGTCCCGGTTCAGGAAAACCTTCAGCGGTTAAAACAGGCTCACCTTGGGAGGTGGGGGATAGCTGCCTACAATGCCGGCCACTTCCCCAGCTCAGCCAAGCAATAAAGCCCCTGTTTCAGAAATTGGGCCAGGCGCTAAACTTAAGGGCTATTGACAAATGATGAAAAATGCCGATAATACGATGCATATATAAAAATGTACTCCATAGGATGGGGGCGATTGAATGACTAACTTAGAAAGGGGGGAGCCTAAGGTAAGAATCCGCCCCATGGAACACGAGGATGTTGACAGTGTTTTAGCCATTGACCGCAAGATTACCGGGGTGCGGAGGGCGGTTACCTACACCGAACTTATTACCGGAGACCTGGGTGGGGTTCTTGCTCTGAGTATTGTCGCTGAGGTTGATGGTACGGTGCAGGGCTTTATTCTGGCGCGTCGGGCGTATATCGGGGAGCCTACCGAGGTGGGGTTGATTCAGATGTTGGGCGTTGACCCTGACTATCAGCGCCAGGGTATTGCCACCAAGATGGTCGATGCCTTTCTGGATACCTGCCGCTCCAAGAATCTCAGCGCAGTGCGGATAGTTATTAACGAACGTGATAGCCAGCTAGAGGGCTTGTTTAAGCATTTGGGCTTCCGCCGTGGTGAGTTTATAGATTACACCAAGACCTTATAACTTTGGGAGGTACTTATAATGAGCGCAAATAATGAGCGCAAAGGAAGGTAAGGTAAATCTGCGGCGCATGACCCGCGGCGATATTGATGCCGTCTTAGCTATCTACAAAAAAATCAGAGAGGAAAAGTTACCCGGCATTAAGCGGAGCCGTCTTAGCTATAGAAGCGTCATGACCTATGAAGAGGTAGCCTCTACTGACCCAGGAGGTCCGCTTGACTTGAGTTTTGTCGCTGAAGTCAATGGTCAGGCCGTTGGCTTTATCTGGAGCAGGTTAGCCTACGTGGGCATACCAATTGATGAAGTGGGCATCATCCACATGTTGATTGTTGACCCTGACTATCAGCGCCAGCGTATTGCCGGCAAATTAGTTAATGCCCTGCTGGAGCACTGTAACTCTATAGGTATTAAGACGGTGCGCGCCGTCGTTGATGAACGTCATTGGGAACTCAAGAACTATTTCCAGGGTCTGGGCTTCCGCCGTAGCGAGCTTGTCATCTACACCAGAACCTCTAAAGGTTAAGCAAACGGGTTTATCAACCTCGCCCTTAGATGCTTGACTGCCAGTGTTGTAATAGTGGCACGTAATAAAACCAAGAGGAGGTAGAAATGCCGTCTTATTTCAAGGCTCTAGCCACAATAGCTGTTTGGGTCCTGTTTATTTTCGGTTTGCTGAGATTACTGATAGGTCTGGTCATGGCTTTTTCTTCGGGACCAGAGCAGGCAGCAATACAATCATATCTTGATTTTGCCGTTGGCGTTAGTAGTCTCACCTTGTCGGTAGTTGTCATGAGATTAAGGCAGGGGATGAAATAAGTTAGTTATTAACCCTATCCCCCCTAGCCCCCTTCCCTTGCTAAGGGAAGGGGGAAGGTTTTTTAAAGAGGGACTCCGTCCCTCTAAAACTCCCTGTAATATATCTAGGGGCTTCGCCTCTCTTTAACTCTCTTACTTTTGGGGTGTCTGAGAGGGGCGTCAGCCCCTCTTTTTAAAATCCTCCCTCTCTCCTTGACAAGGAGAGAGGGATTAAGGGGGTGAGGTTGACTGCCAGTGCTATAATAGTGGCACAGAATAAAACCAAAAGGAGGTAGAAATGCCGTCTTATTTCAAGGCTCTAGCAACAATAACTGCCTGGGTTCTGTTTATCGCGGGGTGGGGATACATTTTGTCAAGCTCTGCGCAGTGGGTTGCAGTTGGGTTTACGACAGCAGGCTGGGAGCCCCAAGCTGCTTTTATTGCACTTGGTACGGCTTCCTTCGTTTTGTCGGTAGTTGTCATGAGATTAAGGCAGGGGATGAAATAGGGCGACTTTAGCCCCCCTTCTTCACCAGCAGGCAGATATTCCGCGAAAAGAACTTTACCGGGAAGCGGTAGGCGCTTTCAGGGAAGGATTTTATTACCACCAAGCCAGCCTTCTTTACCAGCCTCTCCAGTTCGGGGTAGGAGAAAAGATAATAGTAGCGATATAGTGTCTTACCCCGCTTCCGCCAGGGGACTTTTACCTCCTTACTTTTGAACCAGAACCTCACTTGCCAGCGGTTCCATACCGTGATAAAGGCTTCACCACCCGGCTTTAGCACCCGCCTCAGCTCGTTTAGCGCCGCTTGCTGTTCTGTTTTTCCCTTTATATGGTGATAGGTAGCCACCGAGATTATCCAGTCGAAGGTCTCATCGGGGTAGGGGAGGTGGCACGCGTCAGCCTGCGCCAGCTCGACGGCAAAGCCGAATTTCTGGGAGTATTTTTGGGCGAACTTGAGCATCTCGGATGAGAAGTCCACCCCGTATAGCTCAAAGCCTTCCTTGAAGGGCAAAAAGTCAGGCCCATGACCGCAGCCAACGTTTAGCAGTTTCCCCTTCTGCCAGCGCTCTGCCAGCGCCTCAAGCTCAGCGGGGAAGATAGACCAGTGCCTGAAGTTATACCAGCTTGGTGCTATCTGGTCGAAGATTTCTTTATTCACCCCACCCCCCATTTTTAACTTATGTTTTGCTTCCCACCCAACCCCCCATTTTTTAAGATAGTTCTTTTTCCCACCCTCCCGCCCTCAGAGGCTTTGCTTCTTACCCTTTCCGCTTAAGGGTGGTGGGTGGGAAAAGATAAAAGGGCGAAGCCCCTCTTAGACGTCTCTAAGGGCGGCGGGAACCCCTCTCCCTATTTCGTTACCCCTTCCACTTAAGGGCGGTGGGCGGGAATAGATATAAAATTAGTGGCTGTGTTTCTGTTTGTAATCTAAATCTGCTACACTGTTTATGGCACACTATGAAGAAATTTGCAAGGACTATATCCGGGGTTACCCCGGTGGCGGTTATGACCCTGCCCTTGAAGTGCCCGGGAAATTGCGTCTATTGCCCTTCTTATTCAGCTATTCCCCGAAGCTATACCCCCGGGTCGCCGGCAGTGCTCCGAGCTGTAAAGTGCGACTTTGATGCCCGGAAGCAAATCAAGGTTAGGCTGAAGGCTCTGGCGGAGATGGGGCACCCTACGGATAAGGTCGAGCTGATAGTGATGGGGGGTACTTTTCTGGCTTACCCGGTGGACTATCAATATCAGTTTATCAAGGAATGCCTTGACGCCCTGAATGGTGAGGAATCAGCCGATCTGGAAGAGGCAAAGCGCCTCAACCAGACGGCAAAACACCGCTGCACCGGGCTCTGCATTGAGACCAGACCGGACTGGTGCCGCCAAGAGGAAGTAGAGCGGATGCTTGAGTTCGGCACCACCAGGGTGGAGCTTGGGGTCCAGACGCTGGATGACGAAATCTATAAGCTGGTGAGGAGGGGGCATGGGGTTGAGGAAGTGGTCATGGCTAGCGCTCTGCTCCGGGAGAACGGCTTTAAGGTGCACTACCACTGGATGCCGGGGCTACCCGGCTCAACCCCGGAGCATGATTTAGAACTATCTGAGGTGCTATTTGATGATTCCCGCTTTAGACCGGACGGCTTAAAATTATATCCGACAATGGTGGTTGAGGGCACTGAGCTGGAGAGGTGGCATCAGGAAAACCGCTACCAGCCCTATGATACCAAGACCTTGATTGACCTGATGGTTGATATTAAATCTATCGTGCCCAAGTATGTCCGGATATCGCGGGTGATGCGGGATATACCACCCAGTTTTATCACTGCCGGCTGCAAGAACTCGCTGCGGGGGGTTATTAAGCAGCAAATGGAGCAGAGGGGAATTGAATGTAAGTGCATCCGCTGCCGGGAGTATGGTCACCGGGCGCGGGATGGCTGGGAAATAGGCGAGCCCCGGATGGTAAGGATGGACTATGAAGCATCAGGGGGGAGGGAAATCCTTCTCTCCTTTGAGGACGGGGCGGAAACCCTCTTCGGGCTTTTGCGGATGAGGATTCAAACCAAGCCAGTGGAAAATTCGGCTATGATAAGAGAGTTACATGTCTACGGTCCTGAGGTTCCTCTTAGTGAGCAAAAAGAGGAAGCGGCTCAGCATAAAGGACTGGGTAAAGCCCTGCTCCATGAGGCGGAGCGAATAGCCAGTGAGGAATTTCAGGCAAAAAAGATGCTCGTCCTGAGCGGCGTTGGGGCTAGAGAATACTACCGCACTGAGTTTGGCTATAGCCTGGACGGCGACTACATGGTTAAGGCTCTTTCTACTAGCTCTTCAGGAAGTCAATAGCCCACTGGATGGCGTCCTCGTCTTCTTCAAGCTCATAGTCTGGGGTTAATCCTTCGCCTTCGATGAGACGACCGGTGGGGGTGAACCAGCGGGCGGTGGTGATATATAACCCTGAGCCGTCTTTAAGCGGGCGCAGGATATTGACACTGCCCTTGCCAAAGGTTCTGGCGCCAGCAATAGTGGCACGGCCGTAGTCTTGCAGGGCTCCAGTCAATACCTCGCTGCCGCTGGCACTATAACCATCAACCAGAACCACCATAGGCAGGTCGGTAGTTATCTGGCTGGTCTTGACGGAGTAAATAGTATGCTGCCCCTGATTGTCCACCATGTCCATCACCACCCCCTCATTCAGAAAGAAGCTGGTGACATCAATTACTGTATCCAGCAAGCCACCGCCATTGCTGCGCAGGTCAAGGATAATGCCGGTAGCCTCCTGGGTTATGCTCTCCAGCACCGGGGCTAGCTCTTGAGCGGTGCGCTCGGAAAAGTAGCTAATCTCAATATAGGCGATATCCTCCTTCATCTCCGAGTCGACGCTGGGCAGCTCAATCTCAGACCTGATTATCTTAATCACCTCCGGCTCGGTCTCTCCCTGGTGAAGGACGAGGAGGGCAACCGGCGTCCCCTGAGGACCCCGGATATTGAGCACGGCCTCAATCAGACTCATCCCTTCGGTGGACTTACCGTCAATTTCCAGGATTACGTCGCCGGCCCTGATACCCGCCTGTTCTGCCGGTGAATCGGGGATGGGGGCAACAATTGTTATTTGCTCGTCCTTGACTTCTACATAGGCGCCAATGCCCTCGAATTTTCCCTCTATGCTCCTCGTCCATAGCTCGTAGGCGGTGGTATCAAGGTAGGAGGTGTAATGGTCATCCAGCGCCTCCACCATGCCCCTGACCGCTCCCTGGGTCAATTTGTTGGGGTCAAGCTGGTCCCTCTCCACATAGTCCTGAAAGATTATGCTCCATGCCTCCTCGACAATATCCAGGTCAGGCTCGGGGGAGGTTTTTACCCCCAGAACACAGCCCGCCCCGAAGGATAGGGCGATAGTAGCCGCCAGTAAAATGGTTACCGCTATAATCTTTATTGTTTTTGTCATTGGACTTTCTCTCCCTTAAAGCGCTTTAAAAGAAGGGTGCAGGGTGGTAGCTGTCTTAGTTATTAGTGGTGACGGCATCTACCATCCTGATGGTGTCTTCAATATTGGTGAGACTGAAGGACAGCCCCAGCTTTCTTAAATCGTCGTAGCCCAGCTCCATAAAAAGGCGACGCCCAGCCACCCAGCACATCTCGTCGTAGAGGGCTGGCCACGCCTTCCCCTGTCGCTGGACGCAGAAGAGGATAAAATCTCGAACTACCGGATCGACTGTTTCCATTCTGGCTTCGTTGAAAGTTTGAAATCCAACCTTAACTATATACCGAAACTGGCTGACTGACAAACCTGCTGGGGGGAATTGGCCTTATCTTTTTAGCCGTTGTTATCCTTGATTAGGGGATTTTACTCCCCCTCTCTCAGCCCCAAAGCTGAAAGGAGGTTAGTGCGGAAAAGGCCAAGCAAACCTGTAAGCCGAGTTCTGTACCCCGACCGAGGTCAGGGCGGTGACCATCTATCTAGCCCTGATGTTGCCATCAGGGTCAAGCGACCAACCCGGGGACAGGCCGGGCGTCCCTCAGTCCCTCTATTTGGTCTTGCTCCGGATGGGGTTTACCCAGCCACTGATGTCACCATCAGCGCGGTGAGCTCTTACCTCACCATTTCACCCTTGCCCACTAGGGCGGTGTGTTTCTGTGGCACTTTCCGTAGGGTTGCCCCTCCTGGGTGTTACCCAGCATCCTGCCCGGTGGAGCTCGGACTTTCCTCCCCTTCAAAGAAAGGGCGGTCACCCGGTCTACTTGACCTAATTATAGTGTAGTATAGAGGTGGCGGTTAGTCAACAAATTATGCCAGGAAGAGGATACGCCCGCAGCTGCTGCATTTTACCAGCTTGCCACCCCTTGCCTGTTGCAACTCAGTAATCGGCAGTGATATCCGGCAGCCCCGGCATATCCCCTGCTCCACCCTGGCTACCGCTGTCCCCTTCTCTTTTCTGAGTCCCTGATAGAGCTCAACTGCCTGGGGGGGAATCTCTTCTGAGAGAAGCTGTCGCTTTTGCCTGAGGTCGGAGAGGATGGCTTTAAGCCGCTTCACGTTCTCAGATAGCTCCTGCTGCTGGCGCTGCCACTCTGCTTTCATACCCTCCAGCTGCTTATTTGTCTTGGCGATACCGGCCTCAGATAGCTCAACCTGCTCCATTATCTCCAGCGCCTTCTCCTCTAGCTGGTTGCGCTTGGTTTTGAACGCCTCAACTTCGTGCTGGAGGTTGGTAAGCTCCTTCGGGTTCTTTACCCTGCCGCTGAATAATGTCTCTTCGGCGGTGGCGAGCTTGGTTGAGAGGTCTTCTATCTCCCATTCTGCGGCGTGCTGTTTTCGCCTTAGTTCCTCAAGCCGCTGCTGCTCCTGCTGGAGATGGCTCTGGAGCTTGAGCACCGCCTGGCTTTCCCCCAGCTGGCTCTTAGCCAGGCTCAGCGCCTGCTCTTGGGAGTCAATCTCTAGGTCAAGCTCCTGAAGCTCATAAAGTTGCTTGGCAGCGTTCATTTTTTCAGCCCATTTTACAATGGCTGTACTTTAATATCAAAAAGTGACAAATATCGGTAGTCATCTTAGAACATATGTGCTACTATAGGTAGACGAAAGGGGGAGGTATGAGGCTACTGAAGCTAGCTGTAGAGATTCGGCGGTGGGACCTCGCTGCCCATACCATTGTCTTAGCTACCGCCCGACTACTGAAGAACGGAGATAGACCACATGCCAGCAGGAGCAAGGGGAAAAAGAGGCAAAGCAAAGGGCAAAGCGGGCACTCCTAAGCCTGGCTTTTACGCCAGGGTCCTTGACGAGGCAGATCAGCTCGATTTTGAGCTGGCTTCTGGTGTTGAGGGGATTGATGGTGAGATTGCCCTGCTGCGCCTTGAGATAAAGTCTCTCCTTAAGAATAAGCCGGAGGATGTCAGGCTTATTATGCAGGTGACTAACGCCCTGGAGAGGCTTATCCGGACGAGGTACAAAATTACCAAAGAGGAGAGGAAGGGGTTGAAGGAGGCGATAGGTAATGTCATCAGGGACATCGCTATCCCCCTTGGCATCGGGGTTGGGGTTAGTCTCAAAAAATAGTCAGTTAGCAGCCTATCCCCACCCCCGTTTTTATCCCGTGTCTTTTTCCCGCCCGCCCGCCCATTAGGCTTTGCTCCCAATCTCTCGCTTTCGTTGGGGATGATTAAAAGGGGCTTTTTACCCCGTCTTTGCCCTAAATCCCCTGTTTTTGTTGGGGTGTCTAAGAGGGGGCGAAAGCCCCTAAATATATAGGGCATTGAAGAGGGACGAAGTCCCTCTTAATAAAAAATCTTCCCCTTCCCCTTTTTAAGGGGAAGGGGATACAGGGGATGGGGTTAATATAAATTCGTCCATGATTAGACTTAGACCTTACCAGCGGGAAGTGGCGCTGGCGATACTTGGCAGCGTTTTTGGCAAAAAAGGGCTTACCTTCTCCGTGGAGATGGCCCGGCAGGGGGGCAAGAATGAGCTCTCGGCGCAGCTTGAGCTTTTACTCCTGACCCTTTATATGCCGCAGCCCAAGAACTTGGTCAAGTGCTCGCCAACATTTAAGCCGCAGACGGTCATCTCTATGATGCGGCTCAAGGACAGGCTGAACGACGCCGGCTTCAGCGGCGTCTGGATGGCTGAGCTTGGCTATATCATCAGGCTGGGGGAGGCGCGGGCGATATTCCTCTCGGCGGATGAGTCGGCTAATGTGGTGGGCAATACCGCCCATATCCTCCTGGAGATAGATGAGTCCCAGGATGTAAGCCGGGAGAAGTACACCAAGGAGTTCAAGCCGATGGGGGCGGTGACCAATGTCACCACCGTCCACTATGGCACCACCTGGGATGATTCCACCCTGCTTGAGGAGGTAAAGCAGACCAACCTCGAGCTGGAGAGGAAGGACGGCATAAGGCGCCACTTCCGCTATGACTGGGAGGATATAGCCAGGTATAACCCCGATTACCTCGCCTACGTTGAGGCGGAAAGAGAACGCCTTGGCGAGAACCACCCCCTCTTTTTAACCCAGTACCGCCTCCTGCCCATCCACGGCGGCGGGGGTTTCCTGAGCCGCCAGCAGCTGGCCCAATTGCAGGGAGAGCATGAAAGAAAGCACCACCCCGCCCCGGATAGGGTCTATGTCGGTGGGATTGACCTGGCGGGGGAGGCTGAGGTTGAGGAGGGGTATCTAATCAGCCCTAAGCCGCGCCAGGACTCCACCGTGGTCACCATCGGCGAGCTGGACTTTTCCGCCGTTGACGACATCCAGAAACAGCCCAGGATATGCGTTGTCGAGCATTACTCTTGGAAGGGCAAAAAGCACACCGAGCTCTACCCCCAGCTGGTTGATATCCTCAAGAACGTGTGGCACTGCCGCCGGATAGCGGTTGACGCCACCGGCATCGGCCAGCCGGTAAGCTCGTTTTTGAGGCAAGCCCTCGGCTCCAGGGTTTTACCCTTCACCTTCACCGCTCAGGCAAAATCGGCTCTGGGCTTTAACCTCCTGGCGGCGGTCAACTCGGGCCGGCTCAAGATGTATAAGGGCGACGGCTCGGCGGAGTACCGCCAGTTCTGGCTGGAGATGGAGCGGGCGAGGAGCCAGTACCGCCCCTCCCAGACGATGAACTTCTATGTTGAGCCTTCCGAGGGGCACGACGATTTACTCATGAGCCTGGCGCTTCTGGTTGAGGCTGGTAGCCAGTATGTGCCGAGGGGGGCGAGGGGCAAGTAATTAGAATTCACTTCTTGCTATGGGCTAATTTCCACCCGCCCCAAATAAAAAGAGCGGCAAGTAGTAGACCACCGATAAGCCCAATAAGCGAGGCGGTTGCCAATGTATATATTGCGCCGAGAATACCATAACCGAATAAAATCCAACCTATTACTCTCTTCCACATTTGTAATCCCCCTTTGCCTGTAAGAAAGGAGCAAGTAAATGTAATTTAAAATAATTATAACATTACATATATATATTCTTTTTTATATATGAAGGGGGAGTAAGGGAGGGGGAGGGAGTACTATTCTCCAGCGCCTCCCCTCCTGCCTATCCAACGAACTTTTCTAGACCAGGTATGCATTGTGGTTGATATAGACGCACCTTTCTGTTCCAGTAGAATTGATCCTCCGGAGGTTTAATACCATAAGACATTATTTTTGGCTTTGAGTGAGAATGCTTAGGAAAGAAGGACATAGCGCATCTTTTATAATAGCGGCTGTGTGGGTTAAAAGGATTTTCTGAAAGCCTTCGGCAGACTGGGAAGACCTTTTCTGCAACCTCAGTACACCCTTTCTTCCTCGTTGTGTAATCGAGCACTTGTGAGAATGACCCCACTAGCACGTCAACTAAGTTGAGGGTATGAACGCATTCAGGATGGGTTGTCTCTCTTCGCAGACTGCTTGCAACTTGAACTATTTGTTTACTCTTAACCTTAACATTGCTTTCCTTCTTGTTGATCTTGTATGGGGCATGGATTGGGAATGGGTTATCGTCCTCTAAATCACGTTTTTCAGAAAATACTTGCAGGATCTCAACATCTTCAGTCTTTGAGTCAAAGAAGTATCTACAGGCTGAGAACAGACCCATTTCAAAGAATCTGTTATAAATTCTAAAATCTCTATCCTGCCCATTACTTGAAGGGCCGAATAATTGGTAATCAATATTGGGCAGGTTTATTCCGAAGAAGTAGAACCACACACTTTGGTAAAGTTTATTGACAAATAGCTTTGCCCATTTTACGGCGGTCATTGCTCTAGAACTACCAGTGCTTCTCGATGTCAGCTCACTAAAGTGAATACGCTTATTAACGGCGCATTCGGATTCCCTTTTTGCATTAAGTAGCTCGTCTGTTAGTAAAGAGAGCTTGTCAGCCTCGCAAAGAACAAAGCCATGATACAGCCAATTTGGAATCTTGCGTTCATCGTGGAAGGCTAAGACTTCGACAATGTTTCTCATAATAATCTCTAAACTACATTATACATCACTTACAGAATTTGGGTGTGGAGGGTAAACATGGTGGGAGCAAAAAATGGGTGTCTGAGAGGGGGCGTTAGCCCCCTCTCTTTATAAACAAATTCCCCTTCCCATTATTAAGGGGAAGGGGACACAGGGGATGGGGTTACCTATAATCTAATAACTATAGGCGTATTTTCTGCCTATCCAGATGCCCAGGATAAAGAGCAGCAGCCCACCTAGCCCCATCAGGCCATATATACCCCACTCAGGAAAGACAAAGCTAGCCTCGCCGGCATTTATGGTGAAGGCGACAGTGGCGCTATTACCGGCGGCATCGCTTACAGTCACCGTGTAAGCCCGGAGTTCCATGTCCGGCACATTGAAGCTAAATTCAAAACTGCCGTTGGCATCTGCATTATCTGTTACCACCTGCCCTTGGTCAAAATCAACACTAATCCGGCTCTTGTTGCCGAAGCCAGTGCCGCTAGCAACTACCGAATCACCAATAGCCCCTGCCGCCGGCTCAATGGTAACGTATGGGATGACACTAAAGGTAGCCTCAGCCCTATTACCTGCCGCGTCCTCAGCTATAATTTTATGCCCCTTACCGGTGCTCTCAGGAATGTCGAAGGAGAAGGTAAACTCACCTATAGAGCCTGCTTTTGTTGAGCCCAACACTGCCGTGGTACCATTGGTATAGATTAAGGTCACGTCTTCGCTGGCAAGAAATCCCGCGCCATCAACTGTTACCGTGGTACCGACAACTCCTCCCCCTTTATCAAGGGTAAGGCTTGGTTGGGGAACAACAAATGCCGCACTTCCGCCTAACTGGTTGCCAGTTTCATCCTTGACTGTGACCAGGGCTGTTCCCGGCATAGCACTGTCAGGGACCGGGAAGCTAAGGGTGAACTCGCCGTTTCCGGGAATAGTTATCGGGCTGCCGTCGACCTCGGTGTTACCAAAGTATATGTGTACCGTGTCGCCGGCATAGGAGGAGAAATTTTCCCCCGTAATTTCAACCTGGGTACCGACTGTACCCGAGGCTGGGGAAAGGCTGATGATGGGGGCGGCTAGGGCGGGGGTAGAGAGAACGGCTACCGCCAGCACGGAAAGGATGACGGTTATCGCCAAGATGGCAAAAGCCCTATTAAATCTCACCATTTACTCCCAATGCCACCAGATATTGTCCAGAGTGGTGTAGCTAGCAGTTTATATTTACCTAATAATAGCTTTCAATTTACTCCGTGTCAATCCCCTAATACTCGTTTAATAATAGCTGCTGCGCTTGCTTCCTCTGCCTGCCCAAAAGCCAATGAAAAAGATAAGGATAACGCCAGCCCCTATTAATAAATACATAATCCAGCTAGAGCTGACATAGAATGTACGGGAACCACTCCAATCGCCGGTATTTGAGGCGGCATCTACCGCCCTTACCCTCCAGTAGTAGGGGGCTTCCTTCCCCTTTGACTCTAGCTCCTCCCCTTTAAGGAGGGTATATCCTGACGAAGTCAGTCCAATCTTCTCCAGCACTATATTGCTAAAATCGGCATCAGAGGCAATCTGGAGGTCATAGGTTACTGGCGTGCTTGGCTCATTAGCATTATTAACATCCTTGGTAACATTCTCCCAGTCAAGAAACGGCCTTGATTTTGCCTCGTCATCGATGGCGGGCAGTAGCAGTTTTGTTGTTGCTGGAGCTGTTTGCTCCATAATAAAAGTGGCTTGCAGAGTGTTGGTACCATCACTAGCAGTTATGGTGTGAGCCCCATGCTCACTCTTGGGAATCTCGAAGGTAGCCGAAAAATCCCCCTGATTATCACTGGTAGTGGTGGCGATCACAATCGGCGTAGTGGCGTAGGTGATTCTTATCTGAGAGTTAGGCGTAAAGCCAGTGCCACTAATAGTCATTTCCATGCCAGCATAACCAGGTGAAGCTTCGCTTGTTATCGTGCTGAGGGTGACATCAATCGTAATTGTGAAATTAGCACTAGCACTGTAGGTGCCGTCGCTGGCTTCCACCGCATAGGTGCCGATGGAACTGGCGGGCACAGTAAAACTGGCGGTGAAGCTGCCTGTGGCATCAGCATTTATCGTTGCTGGAGTAGTAGTAACAGCCGCGCCATTGTATTTGATGGTTATAGCCTTGCTGGCACCAAACGCAATGCCACTAACGGTCACTCTAATGCCCGGACCCCCGCTGGTTGGGGTAATGGTTATTTTTTGTGCCACCGTGAAAGTGGCAGTAGCATCATTACCATCAACATCCTCGGCTTTTATGGGGTGGCTCCCCCGAGAGGTTGAAGGGATAGTGATGGTATTATCGGTGAAGCTGCCATTGATGTTGGTGGTAGCAGTGCCGAGACTGGTGCTGCCAAAGTAGATGGTTACACTTGCGCTGGATTTGAAGCCGGTGCCGTTAACGGTAATAGTGTCGCCGGCAGAGCCTGAGGCGGGAGTAAGGGTTACCTTGGGCGAGACGGTAAAGTCGGCAGTGGCATAATTGTCATTGTCATCTTCTCCCTTTACCGTATGAGTTCCTACATAGCTCTCCGGCACGGTAAAGGTGGCATCATCAAAGCTGCCATCGGCGTCGGTGGTAGCAGTACCGACACTGGCATCGTCAAAGTAGAGGGTTACAGTGGAGCCGGAAGCGAAGCCGGTGCCGTCAACGGTAACCGTGTCCCCCACGCAACCTGCTGAAGGACTTAGCGTGATGGCGCGTCCTATCACCGTGAAAGGCGCTGTGGTTATGAAGCTCTCCCTATATGTGGTATGATGGACACCAACATAAGCTGTCCCGGCAGTGGCACTACTGGGAACGGTGAAAGTAACCTCGAATTCTCCGTCCTCAACATCAGCCCATTGATTAGTGTAAGTTTGATTGAATAGGATATAAACGGGCCGACCTTCGTAAGCATCAAAGCCTGTGCCCGTCACGGTTACCTCAGTCCCGCACACCCCCGAAGGCGGTGAGAGCTCGATATCTGGTACCGCTGGTTGCGCCAGTGCCGGTGTCGCCGGTATGGCTAGCAGCAGGGAAAAGATAAGAGCCAACGCCAGAGTACGAAAAACCCTATTATATTGCACTATCCACCTCCCGCATTTTGCCAGAGTCAGCTAAATAGTAAGTTATGCCCTGATGTTCTGTCAATGGCAGGCAAAGTGTGACAAAATAATGTTGACTGTATTAGAACATATGTGCTACTATGAACATCGCACCACTGAAATTATTAGGGACGTGAGCCATGTGTTGGGATGAGAGTGGACAGGATTTACCCCCGGAGTATTGCCGCTATGAAGATGACGGGTGCGAACTTGCCGATTCATGTCTTAACTGTCCCTTTCCCGAATGCATCTATGCCCAGCCCGGGGGTAAACAGCAGTGGCTGAAGGAATTGAGAGACAGGGAGGTATTAAGATTGTTCACTGCTCAGGGCAAGGGGGTAAAGGAGCTGGCGTTTATGTTCGGCGTTAGTCGGCGCACCATCCAGCGGATACTAAAGAGGGCTAAAGAATGAATAAAACTTCCATCGCGGCACAGTTAAATCGTATTGATATCGACCGCCTCCGGGGATACCGAGAGCTGCTTGATTTCTACTACGGTCGGCAGTGGGAGGGGAGAGAGAGGTGGGGGGAGAAACGCCTCATCTTCAACTACGCCAAGGTCTTCGTTGACAAGGTTACCTCCTACCTGATGTCCGGCATTAACTTTGCCGCGGACGCCGTTGAGGACTCGGACAAAGCCAAAGACAAAGCCCGCGGCGCCGAAGCCGCCCTGCGCCAGGTCTACGAGGATAACAACCTGGAGCAGCTTGACCTTGACACCGAGATTGATTGCGCCATCCTCGGCGATGCCGGCTACAAGGTTATCTGGGACAGCGAGGCGAAGAAGGTAAGGGTTACCGCCCCCGATGTCCAGGGCATCTATGCCTGGTGGCTGGGCGATGATACATCAAGGATATGGCGTGTGGCTTCTAAATACAGCCTGAGCGCTGAGGAAAGCGAGTTTCTCTATCAGCTAAAGCCCAAGGGTAAGACGGCGACTGTTGTTGAGCTATGGACCGACGCTGAATTTGAGCTCTACCTGGATGACAGCCTGATTGAGAAGAAGCCCAACCCCTACGGTTTTATCCCCTTTATTATCTACCCTAACCTCAGGGAGCCCAAGAGATTCTGGGGTATATCCGACCTGTCGCAGATTATGGAGTCGCAGCGGGAGCTTAACCGGGCGATGTCACAGTTGTCACGGATACTGGAGCTATCGGGCAACCCCATCGCCGTTCTGGAGAATGTGGAAGAGGCTGAGGATATTGCCGTCAAACCGGGGGCGGTGTGGACTATCCCCGAGGATGCTAAAGCCTATCTCCTTGACCTGCTGCAGGGTGGTGGGGTGAGGCTGCACATAGATTATATAAATCTGCTCTATAGAACGATGCATGATATCGCTGAGTCTCCCCGGGCCGCCTTTGGCGGCACCGAGAGGGACCTCTCCGGGGTAGCCCTTGAGCTTGAGCTTAACCCGCTGCTGCAGAAGGTGAAGCGGAAGCGGATTATCAGGAATGCCGTCTATAACCGCAGAAACCGGATGATCCTTAACCTGCTGGAGAAATACCACGGTGAAAGCTTTGGTCAAAACCGGCTGCGGGTAACTTGGAGTCCGATACTACCCCAGGATTTAAGCCGCCTGGTCTCTAACGAGCAGGTGCTGGTCCAGAGCGGTATCCATTCCCGGCGGGGGGCTATGGAGGAGGTGGGGATTGGAGACCCGGAGAACGAGTTTAAGCGATGGCTTGAGGAGAGGGAGACTATCTTGAAGATGAATAAGTCACTTAACGCTAGGTCGAACCGAGGCGGAGAGGGAGAGAGAGCTTTAGCCGCCGAGGCTGTAGACGCTAGTGAATCTTCATCGTAAGGAGGGTGAAAATTGCCGAATAAGAATAACAAAGACCAGAATGCCGCCGGGGAGGAGCTGGAAGGTAGCGCCACCAGAATTGCCGAGCTTGAGCAGCTTATCGCCAGCAAGGAGAAGGAGCTTGCGGCCAAGGACTCCCGCATCTCTGAGCTTGAGCAAGCGGTAGCTGATAAGGACAGCCAGATTGCTGACCTAAATCAGTCCTTAGCTGACATAGAAAGCGGTTTATCTCAGGCGGTAGCAGCCTACCGGGCGCTGGTAGTCAAAGCAAACCCCGCCGTACCCGAGGAGCTGATAAGCGGGGACACCATTGAGGAGATTGACGATTCTCTAGCCAATGCCCGGCTTCTTGTTGATAGGGTAAGGCAGGAGCTGGAGGTTGAGATCGCCGCCGCCAAGATTCCGGCGGGGTCGCCACTTAGGACGCCGCTGGACTTCTCAGCGCTATCCCCGAAGGAGAAGATTCAATACGCAATAGGAGAAAGGAGATAAAAAATGGCATTAACATTAAATGAGGCAGCCAAGCTGTCCAACGATATGCTTCTGCAGGGGGTGGTGGAGACCATAGTCAAGGACTCGCCCGTCCTTCAGCAGCTATCCTTTATTGAGATTGTGGGCAATGTCCTTACCTATAACCAGGAACAGACCCTGCCCACCATAGATTTCTATGATGTCGGTGATACCTGGACCGAGTCCACCCCCACCTTTGAGCAGAAAACGGCAAGCCTGAAGATTATGGGCGGTGACGCCGATGTCGATAACTTCCTCAAGGCGACCAGGAGTAATATCCAGGACCTGGAGGCAGCCGTGGTCGAGCTCAAGGCTAAGGCGCTCAGGGACAAGTTTGAGGACACCTTCATCTACGGCGATGCTT
>Ga0315532_1000222_pt1 | contig 46740 bp, 46 predicted proteins | sample SalMarWE160370MG_FD_203082 | JGI IMG/M metagenome (GOLD analysis project Ga0315532, IMG submission 203082) | Salt marsh sediment microbial communities from the Plum Island Ecosystem LTER, Massachusetts, United States - Salt Marsh Sediment WE1603-70 ...
CAACGGCACAACGACCATCTTCATAACGCTTAGCACCATATTGAGAAAAGGTACGTCGAGCATTGCCCCAGCCAAAATAAGAGTTAGTCCCGGGGTCAACAGTGGAGCCAATAGCGTGGAGACCGTAGTCAGCGAGACCGAATAGGCGGCGTCGGCCTTGGCGATGTAGCTCATGACGTTGCTGGCCATTGCGCCTGGCGCTGAACCGGTTAGAATTAGACCAACGGCTACTTCGGGAGGTAAATGAAATAACTTTACCAAGACAAATGCGCCAAAAGGCATTATGGTGAACTGCGAACAGCATCCGATTACGATTACGAGGGGCTTGGCAAGGATGCGTTTGAAGTCACCGGCATCCAGGACAGCACCTATGCCAAACATGGTTAAAGCAAAAAACCAATCCATGGCTGGTCGCATCGCCACAAACGGAGCAGGAACAAGGTACGCTACTATGCCAAAGAGAATCACCCATACTGCAAAGTACCTTGTATAGAATGATAATATCTTTGTGAGCATACTGCGTGAAAGTATAAGACCTCAAACCGTGAGGGACAACACATATTCGGCGATGTTTTGCTATATCTTTGTGGAATATAAGGCTTGTTATGCAAACAATGGACCCGCATGCTTTACTTGCCGCTTCGGATTCCATGTGCGCTAGATGCCATTGACATGCGGGCGATACAATATCAAATCTCTGGCTAACTGCAGTTCAGTCTATTTGCGATTGGTAATGTCCAGAGTGACTTCGACAGCACCTGTAATATCGCCCTTCTCGTCGCGCACCGGTGAGCCCTGTATGAGCCAGGCTTTTCCATCCGGTGTGAGTCTCTCTCCCTTCTCGGTCTGGCCGGTTTGCATTGCCCGGATAACCGGACAGTCTACGCAAGGCTCATCTTGCTGTGCCCATACCTGGTAACAATGTCGTCCCATCAACTGCTCTCTGCGCATGCCAGCGGACTCACAGGCTGCACGGTTTGCCCAGATGATGGTCATATTCTTGCTTTGATATACTACATGCTCGGTGAGACTATCAAGTATCGTTTCCTTTTCCAGCTCAGCTTTTTCGAGGGCTTGTTCGGCTTGCCTACGTGCTGTTATGTCACGGATGCTCTGTCGATGCCCCAAAGAGACGCCCTTTTCGTCAAATATCGGCTGCCATGACATTTCTGCCCAAACGACGGTACCGTCTTTGCGCTGCAGCCTGAACTGAACGTCGTTGCCGGTGCTACCTCTGAGTGCGGATTGAAAAGCCCTGCATATCCTGTCTCTATCGTCTTCATGCATCAGAGGAGCCGGATAATCCAACATTGCATTCAACTCTTTGGGCGTGTAACCGGTGACCCTGTGGACTGCGGGATTAGTCCATAAAACACGACCTGTGGGAGCAACCCAGACTTCCCAGCCATAGGTGTAATCAGCGATTGCACGAAAACACTGTTCGCTCATACGGGCGGCAAGCTCGCTTCGCTCGTTTTGAGTAACATCATCATAGATCGCAACAATCTCTCCTGAAGGAAGCCTATATACTCGGTTTTGCCGCCAGCCTGCTATTCTGTCGTCGCTATATACCGATACAGGGTGTTGCTCGGCCGTTCCAGTTTTCCAAACGCGCCGAAATACGTCAAGAAGCCCAAAGTCTTTAACACCGGGAAAAACATCAGTAACACATCGCCCTATTACATCCTCTTTTTTAATCTGCTCGATCTCTTCAGCAGCCTGATTAAAGTCGACGAAGACAAAATCGCTGCCGTCGTTTATAGCACAATACACAGCTACCCCACTGCTTACATTGTCGAGCAGCACTTGAAGCTTAGCCTGGCATAATTTAAGCTTCTGCTCGATATGTTGTTGTTCGCGGAGCGTGTTCTTGGCTTTGGTACTACTGCGTTTCATGGCTCAATGCCCGAAACAAAGCATTATTTTATTTATACTATTTCTTATACACCTATGGAGCTTAATGTGTTCACAAAGAATTCGGTTGGTGTCTAATGTATAAAAGTTGTGATTGGGCTTCGCGATAATAATACTGATTGTAAATAATCAATGCGCTTATTCTTGTCATTTCGAGCGATTTAGCCTTTAGCCCTGAGCGAAGTCGAAGGGGAAACGGAGTCGAGAAATCCCTCGGCTTGGCTCGGGACAGGTCTGCTTTTTAATAGATTTCTCCACTTCGGGTTGCTTCGCAACCCTACGGTCGAAATGACAAAGGCGCAAATTTTAATCACATTTGGTATAATCTGTGCATAAGGAAAAAGCCCCGCACAGATGCGGGGCTTTTCCGTTTTACATGGTGGGCCTAAAAATGTTGTATGGTTATTTTTTGGATAATTTTAACGGGATCAAGACGGTCGAGCGTCCATCACTGATCAGAAGCAGTACTATACCCTTTTTAGAAGCCTGCTCGATTGCTCTGTCGAATTCTCTGCGATTTTCAACGGGTTTACGATTAACCTCCATGATTAGCATTCCAGGCTCAATTCCCTTGCGTTTAGCCTCAGAACCGGCCTCAACACTGGTTACGACAACTCCACTTAGACCTTCATAGCCGAGACGTTTAGCTAACTCATCGCTTAGATCTTCAACAGTGATGCCCAATTTCTCGGTGATATCTGACTGGCCTAGCTTTGTTTGTTCACCGGCTCCGCGCTTTCCGAGTTCGGCTGTAATCGTTTTACGTTCGCCCTCTCTTATGACGACCATTTTGACCTTAGTGCCCGGCTTTTGCATTGCGACGTAATTACGGAATTCGCTTCCATTTTCGATAGGCTGGCCGTCAAATTCAACAATGACATCATAGCGCTTTAGCCCCGCCTTTTCTGCAGCCGAACCCTCGATTACTTCGTTTATCGCCGCACCTTTGGTGTCTTCCTCCAGACCGAGAGCAGTAGCCAAATCAGGCGTTAGCTCTACGAATACTACACCGAGCTGCCCCCAAACGGCGCTGCCAGTATCAATGAGCTGTGGGTAGACAAATTTAGCAAAATTTATCGGTATGGCCAGTCCGATACCTATATTGACACCGGCACCGAGGATCGCGGTATTCATACCGACGACTCCTCCATCGAGATTCAATAAAGGTCCACCAGAGTTTCCAGGATTGATAGCGGCGTCGGTCTGTATAAAGTCCTCAATTTCGGCGACCTTAAACCCGCTGCGTCCTTTGGCACTGACTATTCCAGCGGTCACGGTGCGAGTCAGTCCAAAGGGATTTCCGATAGCAATAACCCACTCACCGACCTCAAGCTTGTCGGAGTCAGCCAACTCGAGTACAGGAAGATTGTCAGCATCGATTTTGACAAGAGCTACATCAGATTCGGAGTCCGTACCAACGATTTTGCCATCGAGTTCACGACCGTCTGCGAGACTAACGGTAACATTCTCAGCACCTTCCACCAAATGATTGTTCGTGAGGATATAACCGTCTTTACTAATGATAAAACCAGAGCCGCGGGCTTGCTGACGAGGTTCCGGCTGATTACGGTAACGGCGACGGTAATGTGGGCGCAGGAAATACTCAAAGAAATCATCGTTAAATGGGTTAAATGGCTCGGTGAAGGGCCATTGCCTCAATACGGGGTAGTCACTTGACTCGACGACCTTATCAGCCATGATTCCAACGACAGTCGGCGAGGCTTTTTCCGCGATGGAAGCAAATGCTTTACCCATCTGACGTAAAGTTGTGATGCTGTTTTGATCTTCGGCAACGGCCGATAGCGGAATTATAAAGAGCAGTAAGAAAAGCAGAGAAGAGATGAAAAGATGTCGTGAATGGATTCTACTCACTTTAAAAACATTGAGTTGCATTTTTGACCTCCTGTTAATCAGACTAAAAAAAACACTACAAGTCTAAGGCAGACGCCGTAGACAAAGCCACGCAAATTAAGTACGACTTTATACGATTCTATGGCAAGAAAGTTCATGCTGTCAAAGCTTTTTTTCATCAGAAGGTTGCATTAATGCCAACCACGAAGATGCCAACGTCCGAAGTGTAATCAGGGTGAGAATTTCATTATATTCATAGAAAATCTGGCCTGTATTTATATGGAACTTTGCCTATAGTCAGTTGTATAAAAGAGTGAAAGTTGATGATAGTTAGCTGGATGGTACCGGATGACAGAAGATATTGAGGTAGTGCGCCGAGTGCTGGATGGTGACACGGAATCCTTCCGCTTGTTGGTGAGCAAATATAGCAGTGTGGTTGTCCGAATCATAAGAAATATCACCGGAAACAGCGATTCGTGTGAGGATATAGGCCAGGAAGTATTCCTTATGGCATACAAGAAGCTGGAAACGTTTGATCCCGCCCGAAGTAGTCTGTCAACATGGCTTCTCACGATTGCCAGAAACAAAAGCATCAATACGTTACGAAAGAAAAAGCCACGATTGATGGACGACCTGCCGGAGAATATAAGCGAGTCTAATCCAGCCGAGGACATGGTTCAAAAGGAACTCTTTAACCGGCCGAACAGAGAATTGCAGGCGCTACCATCTAAACAGCATAGAGCTCTTATTCTTGCTGAGTTCGAAGGACTTCCATACGAGAGGATCGCACAAATTGAGGGAGCAAGAATTGGAACTATCAAATCACGAATAAATAGAGCAAAGCAAAAATTGAGACTGGCACTTAAGGAATTTGGAGTGAACATACCATGAATTATTTGCAATTATACGATGCATGGAAAGAAAACAAGAGTCAAATATATATCAGCAAGGACTTCACAAGCAAAGTGATGAGCCAGATATATGAGTATGAAAAAAGCAAGATAAGACCTTTTGAGGCCCTGCGCTGGATTGCGAGTGTCCTTTCTTCGCATCCTGTCGCACAAGCTGGGCTTGTAGCAACGAGTGGCATAGTCGGTTTCGTCAGGATCGCTCTTGTAATGAGCATTCTTCTGCAGTGCTGAAGTAAAGGGGAAGTGATATGACTGAGACAAATTTAGGCAAAACGAAAAGGAGAGGGACTCCTGTGACTATAGCACTTTCATTTATTATGCCAGGATTAGGTCATGTATACTGTGGCAGAATTGCCAAAGGTGTCATTCTGGCCTTGTTCTCCTGTGTTTTGATTCCAATAATGTTCGGCCTACTGTCTGTAAGTAGTTCGTCTGTTCGGATGACAATTGTAGTAGCATCGATGATTGCATTTTCGGCAATATGGTTATATGCACTTATCGACTCATGGTATACGGCAAGACACACCAGAAACGATTATAGGCTGAAAGACTATAACCGATGGTACGTATATTTGACTTTGATACTTATGGGTACGTGTAGTTCAATGGCAATCGTCCTTCACACGCGAGCAAAGGCTGTGGAGGCATTTAGAGTTCCTGCCGCCTCGGACTATCCAACAATCGTACCGAACGACAGGTTTCTTGCAAACAAGCTGGCTTACAAAACGGCAGATCCTAAAAGAGGCGACCTTGTCGTTCATATTTGTCCTGATAACCGACAATGGCGTTACGTTAAAAGAGTTGTGGCAGTTGCCGGCGATACGGTGGAAATTAAAGATGTGCAGCTCTATATTAACAATCAGAAAGTGCAGCGACAGAAGCTCGCTCAAACTACATTGGATAAAATAAGGATAAGAGTTAAGGGTGAGCCATTAGAGGGCGACGTTTTCGAAGAAATAAACGGTGATGCAAGATATAAAATATTCCTGGCGAAACCTCCTCATGACAAGTCTTCTGGCGATTTTATAAAGATAACAGTTCCTGAACATCACTGCTTTGTTATGGGGGACAATCGAAACCTTTCCAGAGACAGCAGGCATTACGGCCCAGTTCCGTTGGCCACAATCATAGGCAGGGCAGATTATCTTTATTGGCCCGCCAAAGACTGGTCAAGATTTGGAAGGCTGGCGAATTAGATTCGGCCTACACAAGGATAAGCTATCCTGAAAAGGCAATTAGACAACCAAAGTCGAATCTAAGCTCCGAGAAGCACCACTTCCTGCATAGATCGTTCTAATCGCTTTGGATTACTATCTTCGGTGCGAGTGGCTGTACTTTGCCGGATGAGAAAAGGCACAAAAAGCTAGTCGTCGAAGATGATCCCAAAATTGCTGGGACGAATTCGCTCTTTAATCATCTTGACGTTGACTTGTCAAAAACAGTATAATTAAATCAACATTAGCTCCAGCAATGGCTATGCACCCAGGATGGTAAATAGCAAGTTTAATTAATACGGCTCAGAAGAAGTCCGGCGCGGGCAGGTGGAACGCGCTGGGGATTGTCAAAAATACTATAAAGGGTTAGAAAAATGAAAACGACAAAAGTATCAACAATAGTGGCTTTATGTTTGGTGGTTTTGTCAGCAAATTCTACTACGGCGATGCCTTTGGGGAGCGGATTCATTTACCAAGGGAATGCCAATAGCCTAATGGACGGCCTGTACGACTTTGAGTTTGCGCTATACGACGATCCTGATCTCAATATAGGAATCCAGGTAGAAAGCTCGATTTTCCTCGATGATATCGATGTAGTAAACGGACATTTCATAGTCCAATTGGACTTCGGCAGTGACATCCCAAAACGTGCAGAAAGTAATTCCGGAGGCGGTTGAGGAAGATGATCAAGGGTATTTGATGGTCAATAACGACCCGATCATCTGGACGATGGTTAACGCAATGAAGCAGTTAGCAGCAGAGAACCAAGAATTGAAACGAAAGATCGAAGCTCTGGAAAGAGCAATACAACAACAGTAGTCTATTGGTTGCATTGCAAAAAAGAGGAACTTTTTTGGAGGGCAAAAAAGTGAAGAACTTAAAATTATTGGCGGTTTACGTTATTCTCCTGTCATCGACGGCAAGCGGCTCCCAGTCTTTGACGGTGAATAACCAAGTGGTGGATACGATTACTCTGCAACTCGGCCAATCATGTACGATCGAGATTTGTTCTGACAACAACAGGTCATACGCTGCTTGCATTGGCTTTGACGATGCAGTGCTCTGTGGCAGCTTTGTGTTTTTGCAGACTATGGACGAGGCCGGCGATCTTGCTGATGTGTTAGAATACAATGTGGAGGGTTTTAGCGGTTACTACGTTAGGAGTGGGGGCTTGGCTGTCAGGCCATCGCCTGGGGCTCATTTCGTCTTTGAATTCGAGGCGCAAATGGCTGGTGAAGCTTTCTTAATGCTTTACGACGAGACATTGATGTCGGTAATAAGTTCTGTTCACATCACAGTTGTACGTGAGTCAACAGGTACGGCGTTTACCTACCAGGGACGTTTGCTGGATGGCGGTGGTGTGGCAGACGACCTTTATGATTTCAGATTCGAGCTTTACGATGCTCCAACGACAGGGACGCAGTTGGGAAGAATAATCGATGTAGAAGGTCTTGATGTCATCGACGGCTATTTTACGGTGGAACTGGATTTTGGCGAAGGGGTGTTCGATGGCGGTGGTCGCTGGCTGGAAATTAGCGTCCGGCCGGGCCAAAGCAACGATCCTGAAGACTACACGACGCTTAGTCCGCGACAGAGAATCATGCCGACACCATACGCTTTGCACGCTTTTTCGCATCAAGCTGAAAAGATAATATCCGGCTCGTACGCCGTCGAGCAGCTAAGTATTGGGGCGTTATCTGACCAGATTGTCGCCACCATTAACTTTGGACACACATTTGCATCACCGCCAGTTGTGCTGATTACTGGGACAAATGGCGAAGGATCTGTAACTTTTCTTGTGCCACATGTGGCGGATGTGAGCACAACTGATTTCACTATTTTACTATCGAATCCTTCTTCTGGAGTTTGTAGTGGAGCATATTCTTTCAACTGGGTAGCTATTGGGGATAGCGGAACCACAACTATGGTTACCTGGTATAAGGATTCCGATGGTGATGGTTACTCAGATGGAACTACACAAAGCGGTGAAGGATATCCTCCTGTAGGGTATTACCTTGCCTCTGAACTGTTGGCAACAAGTGGAGACTGCGACGATACTGATCCGTCTACGTATCCGGGAGCAACTGAAGTGCTTGACGGCAAAGACAATGATTGCGATGGCCTGATCGATGAGGATCTCGGTGTTGATGCTGACGGTGACGGATATCCTGTGCCCGAGGATTGCGATGACACTGATCCGGCTGTCCATCCAGGGGCCGAAGAAGTGCTTGATGGCAAGGACAATGACTGTGACGGCCTGATCGATGAGGATCTCGGTGTTGATGCTGACGGTGACGGATATCCTGTGCCCGAGGATTGCGATGACACTGATCCGGCTGTCCATCCAGGGGCCGAAGAAGTGCTTGATGGCAAGGACAATGACTGTGACGGCCTGATCGATGAGGATCTCGGTGTTGATGCCGACGGTGACGGATATCCTGTGCCCGAGGATTGCGATGACACCGATCCGGCTGTCCATCCAGGGGCCGAAGAAGTGCTTGATGGCAAGGACAATGACTGTGACGGCCTGATCGATGAGGGTCTTGGTATTGACGCCGATGGCGATGGATATGCTATCCCAGAGGACTGCGACGATACTGATCCCTCGATACATCCTGGAGCTGTAGAAGTCTGCGATGGTAAAGATAACGACTGCGACGGTCGGATAGATGAAAATGCATCGGACTGCATAACATACTACAGAGACTTCGACGGTGATGGTTACGGGTCACCAAATGTAAGATGTCTATGCTCACCTTCAGATCTGTATACAGCCACTCATGGGGGTGATTGCGATGACACTGATTCGGCGGTTCATCCCGGCGCCACAGAGATTTGTGACGGCAAGGATAACGATTGTGATGGTACGGTAGACGAAGAAGGGGCTTCCGGTTGTACGACATACTATAGAGATAACGATGCTGATGGTTATGGGCAATCAGGCGATAGCAAATGTTTATGTTCACCTTCAGGTATGTACGGAGTTACGATAGGCGGTGATTGTGATGATGGCGATTCCACTGTTTATCCTGGAGCCACAGAGGTGTGCGATGGCAAGGACAACGACTGTGATGGTACGGTAGATGAAGAAGGAGCTTCCGGATGTACGACATACTATATAGACAAAGATAATGATGGCTACGGATGGATGGGTGATAGTGGCAAATGTCTGTGTTCACCGTCTGGTATGTACACAGCAACAAATAACAATGACTGCGATGACATGGATTGTAATGTCAACCCAGGGGCCGAAGAGGTCTGTGGCGATGGCATAGACAACGACTGCGATGGGATAGTAGATGAGGGATGTTGTCCGGACGCTGACGCGGATGGTTACGATACGTGCGACCCAGGTGAGCCGGGAGATATGGACGGACGACCAGCTGACTGTGATGACGGTGATCCCACCGTTTACCCTGGTGCCCCGGAAGTGTGTGACGGCAAAGACAATGACTGTGATGGAGAGGTAGATGAAGAAGGAGCTTCCGGATGTACAACATACTATATAGATATGGATAATGATAGCTATGGATGGATGGGTGATAGTGGCAAATGTCTATGTTCACCATCGGGAATGTACACGGCTACAAATAACTGGGACTGCGATGACACTGATTCCACCATCTACCCAGGGGCCGAAGAGATCTGTGACGATGGTATAGACCAAGATTGTGACGGGGAGGATTGTACTTGCGACGATGGGAATGCCTGTACCGACGATATGTATGTTGTTGGTGTAGGATGCGTTAATGTGAACAAGCCTAATGGAACTCCTTGTGATGATGGGGATCCTTTAACCTTTTATGACGTATGTACTGATGGTGTGTGTGCTGGAGTGCACGATGGCGCAGCTAGTGATCTGTACAGGGACAACGATATTGACTTCGACGATTTAATTCGGCTTGCTGATTACTGGCTCTATCGTTAGAGGTTTAATTGGCCGTTAAAGTAACAATTGGCACTGAATTTCCGGGTCGCGAGGTAAAGAGAAATCGCGACAAGGAGGTGTAAGTTTGAGACTGCTGTAACTCTGTGCGCATATAGGGCACATGAGAAAATCAGGAGGCTGCTATGCAAAAAAAAAGTGAGATAGTGATAAAACACGTTGGGACGTGGGTACTTATTGTGCTACTGGCACAGATGTCGCCGCCTATTTTCGCGCAGGGCCAGTATGAGTTGAGCTGGTATACAATCGATGGCGGCGGCGGAACGAGCAGTGGCGGGCCATACACGCTTGTCGGAACGATTGGTCAGCCTGATACAGGCTGGAGCGCAGGCGGTGAGTATGAAGTCCTGGGTGGATTCTGGTCAAGTGCGCCAGCGCCAGGGTGGATAACCGGATATGACGAGGTCTCTTCATTCGGCGGACAATGGCTTCAGGCTGGCAGCAGGCTTAACAGCGGTCTTGGCGTTGCAGAGGACGTCGGCTTTGAAGACTTGTGTCGATTCGCCGGCGAGTGGCTTAAGTACAAGCCAAACAGTTGGCCGTTGAGCTGAGAACAAGGACAAGGCATATCGGCACTAGTACAAGTCTGTCTGGGGGATAGTGCTAAGCTGCTGCATTAGCTTGCTAACGGCGAACTGAGTAGCCCTTAGGTAGTTTGACTTCGGCATTGAGACATTTGAACTGAGGTCAGGCCGAGGAACGATACCATCAGCTATGCCTATGAGGACTATGTCGTCGTCGGTTGGGCCAGTTGAGAGCTTAGCTGCGATTCTGACCTTTGCGCTCCTTACATGGGCTTGCGGACCTGCGAAGCCTTGACGACGCAAACTAAGAATTGAGCCGACATGGCTTGAGTGATTTCAAATCCATTGGCGGCCAGGTGGCTCTCAAGTTTCTGCCGGCAAAATTTGCGCCCCTTGTTTCGAACTCTAACGTAACGGCTCCGGAGACGTGTTGCTTACCTAAGTCGGCGGAACTCATGGCTTTGATATCGAGATAGATACTTTCGCTACCGACAAACATCTCATCGACGCCCGCCTGCTCAACGGCTTTGACGGTAGCTGCATTAAGAGCCCTCTGGTGCATGGCTGATAAGACGCCCACATTGGACTGAGGGACTACCTCATTTGTGGCATATCTATAGTCTATCAACATAACTGAAAAATTAATGCTACAGCAACTGGTTTTGTTAATCTTCCCTGCGCAATCTTCATTTCTAATCCTTTCCACGTCGGATTTCAATGTGTCAAAATGGCACGATAGAACCAACAATTACTTCGTATATAAGTTTTTGGAGCTGGGGGGATGAATAACCAAGCCTAATGCTTAGGAAAACGTAGGAATAAACGAAAAAGTCAAACAAGCTGCTATAAAAACAATTGACATGGCAGATATTCCTGGGTGAAAATGCTTATGGTTAAAAGCACTATAACAGGATGCCAGATATTACCAAGGAGGTGTAAAATGCGAGTGATAGAATTTCTGGACGAGTCGGCGATTAAATACGAGATCACTGAGCACAAGTCATCATTCACAGCACAGCATATGGCGGCAGAGGAACATGAGTCAGGTAAGTACGTTGCTAAGCCGGTGATCGTCAAAGCCGATGGAAAACACATAATGTGTGTTCTCTCAGCGTGCTATAAGATTGACCTGGGCAAGCTGAAAAAGCAATTAGGTGCTAAATCGCTTGAGTTGGTTCAGGAAAACGAGATGAATAAGATATTTCCTGACTGTGATCTGGGAGCAGAACCGCCTTTTGGAAACCTGTATGATATGCCTGTGGTTATGGACAAGGCTTTAGAAAAAGATGATCACATCCTGTTTCAGGCAGGCTCGCACGAAAAAGCAATTCGTATTAAGATGGATGACTACCGAAGACTTGTTGCGCCCAAGGTCCTTGAATTCAGCTACCAAATGACCTCGTAAACAAAGGATGATTTACCCAAGCAACGTAAAATTCTAATGGCCTTCTTGGCAAAGCCTGTATTTGAGTACCTATGGTGCGTGTAATCTTGCAGGTGGTATAAGTATCCGCACAGAATTACGGAAATTAATATCCTGGAAACACCGCTCAATTCTGATTTTAGTATTATCTAACAGGACTCCTGTGAAATTATTTACCGGTCTTTATATTAAGAGAATACTATATATAGTATAATTCAGTGATTGAAACCCTTACATGTTGACCAGAAAGGGCTTTTTCGCTGTGATAAAGGAAATTGTAAAAATTTTTTTCGATTTCCGACTGACCTGTGTTGACTTAATCAAAAGTTAAGTTATAATTAAACTATAAGCGGTTTTATGACGAACAAAGCCGTAGTAAACTCCGAAGATATAATAGTTAAAGGGCCTTGTGCTATTGTGGCTTATGCTCGCCGAACCAACGGCAAGAGGCCAGCTTTCGACTACATAGAAAACTTGGAGATGGATGACTGGGCAAAACTAGCTAATTCATTCAAAAGAATGACGCAAGTTGGCAGGATTTGGAATACAGAAAGATTCAAAAAACTACGTGGGAAAATATACGAATTCAAGGTCCATCCTAAAGTTCGCGTTCTATGTTTTCAGATTGGAATCACTTGGCTTTTGACACAAGGATTCGATAAGCAGACCGGCGATACACCGCCGAGACAAATTACGCGTGCAGAACAAATAATGAAAGAACATATTTCGTTATTGCAGTCGTAACAAGAAGAAATAGAGGATTCCTTATGGCCAAAACCTTCATACAAAAACTCATGTCCGATGAGGAAGGTAGAAAGCTTTACTTTCGTGAGGATTTAATATTTGAAGTTACAGAGACTATCAGCCAAATCATGCAAGAAAAAGGAATCAGTAAAGCATATCTTTCAAGACTTGCAGGTGTCAGTAAAAGTAATATCACGCAACTATTGAGTGGTGACCACAACATGCGACTCACGACAGTAGCTGATCTATTGTTTGCCCTTGATTCAAAACTGCAAGTCTCAGCCGTTCCATTAGATACCGAAAACATTTTAGAAATGGTTACCTCGACCACAGACGACCAGTGGATTCCTTTAAGGAAGTTCGTGCTCAAAGAAGGTGAACATGATGAACTTACCGAACAGGGAGAGAGAGAACTAACACAGGCAGCTTAAGACATGGCAAAAAATAAGCAGAAAACTAAAGTCAGACAAACGGCAGACGCATCCCCTGGGTTAATGGTTTCTGATCGTGTGGAGCTAAAGGATGTACGACTGATAAGCTCAAAATGCCGTCAAACACCAGAAGCCGCTTCAGGGAAAAAAACGTACAATATAAACTACTCAGCTAAAGTTGAAACAGACAAGAAAAAAGGTTATATTGTTGTAATCCCCGAATTCCACTTCGAAGCTTTTAGCAAAAGTATAACTCAAGAACCAGTAATTACCATTGAAGCTTTTTTCGTTTTGGCCTATAAAATAGACAACTTCCAAGGTTTAACGCAAAAAGGATTTGAACAATTTGCCAACTTTAATGGTATTTATAACGCGTGGCCATATTGGCGTGAATTCGTGCAGAACACTATCGTCAGAATGGGTCTACCTTCCCTTTCGATACCGGTTTTCAGAATTGTGGAACCAACCAAAGATAAAAATATTAGAATGAAGGGATCAAAAAGAAAAACGGCAAAAAAAGCTTCAGTCAAAACTTAGATTTTACATCTTTTAATTGAGGGCACAAGACATTACTTAGGGAGTTTCAAATTTGAAAAGTGAATACGGGGGCGAACGGCTTCGACCGGATGACGGATTGACAAGCTGCATGTCCAGGACGCCGGTTGGCCTGGTTAATCATCCGGCAACAATTTTAAACGGCAACTATCAGTTGCGCATGGCTGCCTAAAAGGTCAGCCCGTCCTGCTCGGTTTTGTCTGTGGGCTGAGTAAGGGCGTCAGATAGCAGGCTGGCTAAATCAGTTGTTCGGGCTGATTTGGTAAGATTAATTCCGAAATAGCTGAGCTAAGAGCCTGTCGTTTGGCGCTTGGTAAGGCGAAAGAACAATAAAGCGACTAAGCATGTAGAAGCTTGTCTTGAAGCATCACGGGACGGGGGTTCGAATCCCCCCGCCTCCATTTTGCCTTCGCAAGTCCCGATGAATAAAGGGGTTATGCAAGGCGGCCGCTATTTTGTGTTGGCTCAATAAGGTATCGATGTTACAAAGTGCCCGAAGTCAACTCTCTTTTTTCCTCGATTTTATACTCACCATAATTAGTATCACGATAAACTTCAATTGCCACATCAGGACATATTATAGCACAAAAAAGCACAGCCGAAACAATCAATAATGTTAACTACTTCTACAGGAAAGTAACCGTTTTTATTGGAGTGTTTAGATATTGCAACGACATTTTTGAATCACGCTTCTACACATAGGCCACAGCCTTTGCACCGTTCAATCAATCTTTATTTTACCTCTCACTCTGCTATTTATATCCATTTTTATTATGTTGTCATGGCTTGAATTACAATCCACCCACCTGGGCACAACCCGTAGCATTTCGTACAATAAGCACAATCATCTACAAGTTCGGGAAGAATGGCTACCTCCCGATTTATTCCTCTGCCTTTGAAGTAAACTGCGTTTAACTTTCTGACCTCTGCACAATATTGGACACACAACCCGCACAGACAGCATTCAGTATGCTCAGGAACAAAGCGAGATTTTTCCACTTCAAACTCTTTTGCCAGGGCCGGTACCGTCGGCCACAGCAGTTCGACAATCATCTTACGAATTTTCCTTATCTTTTCAGAGTTGGTTTTTACAACAAGGTTTTTTTCAACAGGATAAACACAGGAAGCAACCAATTTTGTCCTTTTATTCTTCGATATCTCCACCATACATAAGCGACAGACGCCGGATGGTTTGAGTTCATCGTTATGGCAAAGAGTCGGAATGTAAATACCATTTTCGCGGGCAACTTCAAGGATTGTTGCACCTTCTTTGGCCTGTACTTTCTTTCCGTCAATTTCTAACTGTATCCTTTTCATTGTTATTCCCTCATAATAGCCTTCGCAGTCAGTACCGGGCATAAAGTGTGTCTTGCAAAACCACAGCCTTTGCCTTATCAGGACAGACAGTCAAGCAGATTCCACATTTGATACACTTCTCCTGGTCAATAACATATGTTTTATCCTCGGTTTCGGAGATTGCATCCGTTGGGCAATTCTTCGCGCACTGTCCGCAACCCAGACATTTATCAGGATCAATGAAATAACCAATAAGCGCCTTGCACACACCTGCGGGACAACGTGTTTCTTTTATGTGTGCTTCGTACTCATCCCTGAAATGTTTGATTGTACTCAGGACGGGATTTGGAGCTGTTTGACCAAGGGCACACAAAGATGCCTCCTGGATAAACTCTGATAGTTCCTCCAAGAGCTCAATATCGCCTTTTTCGCCTTGGCCATTTGTTATATTATTCAAGATTCTAAGCATCTGTCTGAGTCCCTCACGGCACGGGACACATTTCCCGCAGGATTCCTGGGCAAGAAACTCAGTATAATACCTGGCTGTGTCTACCATGCAGGTATTTTCATCCATTACTATCATTCCACCCGAGCCCATCATCGATCCAGCTTTTGTAAGCTCGTCGAAATCGACGGGAATATCAAGCATGCTCTCCGGCAGAACACCTCCAGAAGGACCACCTGTCTGTACAGCCTTAAATTTCTTATCGTTTGGAATACCGCCGCCAATATCATAAACGATTTCTCTTAAAGTGATTCCCATAGGTACTTCCACTAAGCCAGTGTTGTTTATCTTTCCAACCAGTGAGAATATTTTTGTGCCTTTGCTGCCCTCAGTACCAATGCTCTTATACCAATCGGCGCCTTTGTTTATGATAAAGGGTACGTTGGCCCAGGTTTCCACATTGTTCAAACAGGTAGGCTTATCCCACAAGCCTTTTACAGAGGTATGAATATATTTCGGCCTAGGCTCACCAACTTGGCCTTCAATAGCACTCATAAGTGCACTGGATTCACCCGATACAAAGGCACCTGCCCCTCGATGAATAAAAGCGTCAAAACCGAATCCTGAGCCAAGGACATTTTCTCCCAGCAGACCATATTCCTTAGCCTTCTCAATTGCAATTTCCGTATTCTGCAATGCCAGTGGATACTCCTGGCGCACATAAATATATCCTTCATGTGAGCCAATAGCATAAGCACCGATAAGCAGGCCTTCCAGTACGCTATGCGGATTGCCTTCCAATAAACTTCTGTCCATATAAGCTCCGGGGTCACCTTCGTCGGCGTTCACAATGACATACTTCGGCTCACCCGGTGCATTGCGCGTGCTTTCCCACTTTCTTCCGGCCGGAAAACCGCCTCCTCCTCTGCCCCTTAAATTAGCTTCTTTAACCTCTGCCAATACCTGCTCGGGTGTCATCTGAAAAAGGGCTTTGGACAAAGCACCATAGCCACCAATGGCAATATAATCATTTATATTTTTTGGGTCGATAAATCTGTTATTTCCAAAGATGATGCGATTCTGATGTTTATAAAAGGGTATTTCACCTTCACGCACAATCTTTTGGCCGTTGCTATCCTGGTACAATAGTCGGTCCACCATCTTCTTCTCTATCAGCGTCTTCTGGACTATCTCAGATACATCATCCGGCTTTACATGAAGATAACATATCTCCTCAGGGAAGATAACGACTACAGTGCCTCTCTCACAGAAACCATGGCATCCTGTCTTACGGACGTCTACTTTTGCTTGTAGGTTTTTACTTTTAATCTCATTGACAAAAGCTTCAGCTACTCCTTCACAGCCGTAAGCGTGGCATCCTGTACCCGAGCAGACAGTTACACGCAGCTTATTTGGGTCTCTCTTGGCCAATATTTCTTTTCTAAGCCTTTCCAAATCAGCGGCTGAATTCAACCTGGGCATAATTTTCTCCTTTCTCACGACTTACTTTGCACGAAGCGGCAATCTCCTGGATTTGTTTTGTAGAAGGATTGCTGTAATACTCTCCGTCAACTACCATCACCGGCCCTAAAGCACAACACCCCAGACAGTGAACTGTTTCCAGGGTGAATAACTGTTCTGAATCGGTCTGGCCCGGCTCAATATCCATGATACAGGACACTCTATCAACTAAGCCGGCGGCTCCACGCACATGACAGGCTGTGCCGGTACATATCTGAATCAAGTGTGCTCCACGGGGTTCCAGACTCAATGCCTCATAAAAGTTGGCAATAGTGTATATGTTGTTATGCGGGATATTAAGTCGTGTTGAGACCCACTCCAAACAGTGCCGTGGAAGCCAGTTGAATTCCATTTGAATATCCAGAAGAATCTGGATCAATGCGTTTTTCTTATATGCATACTTTTGGATAATTCCATCAACCAACCGTAAATCGTGAACTATATCCAGTACTGCCTGGCCTTCCTCTTTGACCTGACCGAGCCTGTCGGCATGGTATTTTGCCTCTGATTCAAGGCATCTTAACTCATCGAAGAACTGCCGCTCTTTGAAACCGAGCGAGTAATATTGACCTAAGACTTCCAGGCCTTTCAAAACAACATTTTGTTTGTTTAACGGGGCTTTTTCAGGTGCCGCCAATGGTGGTGCCGCCCGCTCGGTGACTTCGGCCTCTTTGGCTGGTTGGCCCAGCTCCATTCCCTGCCTGACGGATTCAAGAAGTCTTTCCGGGGCAAACGGCTTAGCCAAAAAGTCCGAGGCCCCCATTTTCATTGTTTCAACAGCAGAATCAATCGAACCGTAACCGGTTATAACTATTGTTACAATGGATGGATCGAACTCGGAAATCTTGGCCAGCACTTCCATGCCGCTAATACCTGGCATTTTGAGGTCTACTAATACAACTTTTGGATGGGATTGCTCGACAAGTGTCAAGCCCTCGGTTCCATCCCTTGCAATTGCCGCCCGGAGACCTTCGGCTTCAAGAGTTTGCCTGCAACCCTCACATATTGATTCTTCGTCATCGATAACGACAACATCCGTTGTCCCTGGCTCTTGAAAACCTGACTCTGACGTTATCTGCTCTTTGGTATACATCATAAGCTCCTTCTGCTCACAATGAATATTATTACGTAATCAATACAATCACTTTGAATTACATGCAAAATCCTTGCCACGTTATCAACTATTTGAACTCAAATACACTCAATGACGTAACTGTTTTCCCAGAAATAAGTTGCGGCTAATAAAATACTTGGAGGACAATTATTGATGTGAGAGCTGGAGGATGAAGGTGGTATTTTTTGTACCGACGATGGTTAGAAACGGGTAGTGCAGTACCGCTGTTTACTTATGAATCGACTTTGATTTTATATTTACGGATTTTTTCTCGGAGCGTTTTACGGTTAATGCCCAAATACTCAGCCGCCTTAGTTCTATGACCATTAAATTGCTTCAGCACCTTGCTAATCTTTTCCCTTTCCATTTCCGCAAGGCGGCTGCCCTCTGAGGAATTGATTTTACTTTGAATCGCCGATTCGTTAAATGACAAATCATTAAACTCTATCACTTTTCCTTCACATGTCACAATTGAACGCTCGATTGTGTTCCTCAGCTCCCTTACGTTTCCTGGCCAATCGTACATTTCCAGAGACCGCATTGCCTCAGTTAAAATGCTTATTACAGCCTTTTTCTTCTGCTGGCTGAATTTCTTTAGAAAGTACTTTGCTAACACGCTGATGTCCTGCCTTCTTTCTCTAAGGGGCGGTATATTGATGGGCACGACATTGAGACGGTAAAAAAGGTCTTCTCTGAATCTTCCTTCATCAATCTCTTTGAATAGATTCTTATTGGTAGCAGCGATAATTCTAACATCCACTTCTATCTTTTCTAAACCCCCCACTTTGGAAATTTCACGTTCCTCGATAACACGCAGCAGTCGCGCCTGCATATTGATACTAATATTTGTTACTTCATCAAGAAATACAGTCCCGCCGTCTGCCAGCTCGAATTTACCCTGTGTCGTCTCTACAGCACCGGTAAAAGACCCTCTGGTATGGCCGAACATCTCGCTTTCAAAAAGGCTTTCAACAAGTACCCCACAATCAACCGTCACAAACGGCTTATCAGCCCTGTTGCTAAGACGATGTATCGTCTGCGCCACGAGCTCTTTGCCAACACCAGTTTCACCTGTAATAAGAACCGTCGAATTGGCAGCAGCAACTTTCTTTATGAGCAGAATAAGGTTTGCTATTTGATGCGATTGGCCAATAATGGTTTTTGATATCATTTTTTCGTCAAGGGCAAGCGCTACACAGGCATCTTCCAGAGCACGGAGTCTACTATCCACAGCCCTTTTAACAATGGAGCTAAGTGCTTCAGGTGTGAATGGTTTGGTAAGAAAATCGTAAGCGCCTCGTTTCATCGCTTCGACAGCGGAATCTATTGTGGCGTATCCGGTAATCACGATTACTACAGAATTAGGGTCATTTTCCTGGAGTCTTTTTAACACTTCCATCCCTGGGATGCCGGGCATCTTCAAATCCAGAAGAATCAAATCGAAGGACTCTTTTTTAATCCTATCCAGGCCCTTGCGTCCGTTTTCGACGGCTTGGACACTGTGACCATCTTCTGCCAGCGTCTGAATACACCCTGCCCGCATGGATTCTTCATCGTCTATGACCAGGATATTTGCTGAGAAAGGCATCAGGCTTTTTCCCTTTTGTTTTTTGGCAGAATGACCACAAAAGTACTTCCCTGACCGACTCGGCTTGAAACTTTTATGGTTCCGCCGTGTCTTTGTACTATACCATAACTTATTGACAGGCCCAAACCTGTTCCGTGGCCCACCCCTTTGGTTGTAAAAAATGGCTCAAATATCCGCTCAAGCTTGTCCGGCGGTATGCCATTGCCGGTATCGGTAAAACTGATCTCAACATAGTCATTTGTGTCGATTGACCGTGTATTAATTGTCAAAACACCCTTGTCTTTCATCGCATCAGATGCATTCATTATGATATTGACAAAGACCTGCTGTATTTGGGCTAGGTCGGCAGAGATTACAGGCAAATCCGGCTGATATTGTTTTACAATCTCAATGTTATGAAACAAAGGCTGGTTTTCAAAAAGATCAACGGTTTTCTCTAATACATCATTTAGTTTTAAGGTCTCGACCTTTGGCTCCCGCTGACGCGCAAAGTCCAAAAGACCTTGAACTATGCTCTGGCAGCGATTAGCATCTTTTTCTATTCTCTCCAGATTATCTCTCATAATCCCTTCAGAAGGGGCTTTTTGTAAAAGAAGCCGGCTGAACAAAAGAATGCCACCCAGAGGATTGTTTATTTCATGGGCTACACCGGCAGCCAACTGGCCGACCATCGCCAGCCTCTCTGACTTCATAATTTCTTCCTGTGCCTGCTGCCGCAGTTGCTCATCTCTTTCCTTGACCGTGGAGACCATATAATTGAAGGCTTCGCCCAATGCGGCTATTTCTTCCGGTGAATTGCTTAGCTGAACGTGCTGTTCTATGTCGCCATCAGCCAGACCGCGGGTGGCGAGAAGTAATGAATTAATTGGTCTCATAATAGAATTTGTGAGGACAAAGCAAATGATTATAGACACCGTAATTCCGGCAAAAGTTATTCCGAGAAATATCCACAACGCTTTTCTTTCCATACTTTTGAATTTACTTTCAAGTACACCAAGACCTAAAATGCCAATAGTCTTGCCGGATATATTCTTGATCGGCTCGTATGCTGTTATATACCAATCGTGCAATGCGAATTCTATTTTACTCAGCGATTTGCCCTCAAGAAGAACGTTTTTATATACGTCCTCAGAAACTAATGTACCTATAGCTCTTTGGCCATTTTCTGTTTTAACATTTGTAGAAATACGCACGTCATTTTGGAAAATCGTTACTACTCCAACATCTTTGCCATTGTATTTTTCATCCTCATAAATCATATCTCTTATCTTATCGACAATAGTATTATTATGATTTAAGAGTCTGCCTCCATATAATACCCTCAGGATTCTGCCCTCATCGCTTAGAATAGGCGCTGCTGCCATGATGAACATCCCAGAAGTTTCTACCTCTTTATGAGTTGAATTCGATTCCGGTGTTGCGATAACTTTCGTATATGCCCGCTCTGCAAGATATTTGCCTTCCCTTATTAGTTCTTCTTCAGATAATATCTCAATGGATGCTATAACATTTTTTCCAGTCAGAACTCTTTTGATCAGTTCATTGTAAGCCTGACTGTCTCTCTCTGCCTTCGGATTTGCAGTTCTCAACGAGACAATCCCTTCGGAATCAGTTAAATTAAGAATATCGAGCGATTCCTTCTGCCTGATCTTTTGGAGTTCTACACTCAATCGTTCTCTATTTAAGACGCCTTCCTTAAGGAAAAACCTGGTAGAAGTGAGGCGGATAACGTCCTGTAAGTCATCTATCCTCCCTTGAAATATCTCACGTGCAGAGTTCAAATCAACTCTGACCTTGTCCTGAATTCTGGGCACGATGCTCTTATCAATCAACTTTATGCCGACAAATGTGGCAAAAAAGCCAGTTATGCCTATAACTGCGAGAAAACTTAGTATTAGTTTTTTCCTGAACGTTGTTCTCATTAACTCTGATATACTCCCACCAATAACATCTTCTTTGATCGAACTGGAAAGTCCAAATTCTAATTTTTATCGTGTTATTACGCCTGTGGTGTTTTATGTATGTCAGTTTACTGATTTCATGATACGTGATTTGAAGAGATTATTCAACATCTCTTCTTACCTGGCGTATAGGATCTACTTTTTGAAGTAAAGTCGGCCATGATCTTTACATCTGATCATATGTTCGATTTCATTGGTACATACAGGCTGTGTCTGAAAGCATTCCTAATGCCTTTTGATAAATACTCAAGAAAGCAGAAGAATAAGCCTGATATTCGGCTGTACATGGTAGCTTGGCAGGAGTGGACGTGCGAATAGGTTGATTTGGCAGCTACTACGAGGGGATCTAATTGGGCAGTTTTTCGCGGGAGTAATACGGGATTATTTGAGAATAAAACAGAGAGAATTCTGATAAACGTTGATAAAAGGAGAAGAAAGTTTAAGTGGTGTCGCGTGCGGGGTTTATGTCTTATCCCATTGTTGTGAAAAGGATTATGAAATCGCCATGATGGGGGTTCAAATCCCCCGCCTCCATTTCCCTAATAAGTCCTTATAAATAAAGGAGTTACATAAAGTGGTTCCTGCAAAAACACTCGCGCTAGCATATTGGACGCCGAGTATCCCCTTTGGGGATAAATACCCGCCAATCAGCACATATGACTCACGTTTCTGATACTACGTTTCCAAGTATTTAATGCACTCATCATGCTCGGATAATTACGCAAAAACCTAATCAGTTTAGTCTTGGAAAATTCTTGATCGACATCGAAATCTTGTCTGACCCATTCTTTCTCCTCTCATTTTCTCATAGATGAGTATAGGATTGTCAATCTGATGGCCAATCCTCAAGATAGACGAACGGACAATGAATCGGTTGACCCGAATCACTGACGAGCGGGAAAGAATTCACTTGGTTATTACTATCAACGAAGATGTGTTTCAAGCACTGATAAGCCACTGTGAACCTTGACAGATCTTCACAAGTACATGTATAATGGGCAGATAAGGATCATCAAAAAATTCCTTACTTTTTATACTTCTTCATAGTTCTTCTTAATGTTTGAGAATACTGATGGCAGATGACCAATTGTCATTCTCCACTAAAGCGGCTTTGACCGAGCGAGTCAAGGAGCTAACCTGTCTTTACGGCATTGCTCAGATAACCGGGCAGCCAGGTATATCGCTGGAAGAAACTATCCAAGGCATTCTTGAGCTTCTTCCTCCTGCCTGGCAATACCCTGAGACAGCTTTTGCAAGAATAATTTTGGATGAAATTTCCTACACGACCCGAGGATTTTGTGAGTGCCGCCAGAAGCAGACGGCTGAGATTATTGTGGGTGGTGTGCCAAGAGGTGTTGTTGAGCTGGTTTACGTAGAGGAAAAGCCCGATCTTGATGAGGGGCCGTTTCTCAAGGAAGAACGCAATCTAATTAACGCCGTAGCAAGACAAGTAGCATTAGTTATCGAACGAAGACAGGCAGAGGAAGACAAACTGAAGCTACATAATCAGCTTCTGCACGCCGATCGGCTGGCGACACTTGGGATGCTTGCCGCAGGGGTAGCTCATGAACTAAACGAACCGCTTGGAAATATTCTCGGATTTGCACAGTTGGCAAAGAAATACCCGGGTATTCCGGCCTCAGCCGAACAGGACATTGGAAAAATTGAAGCCGCTTCTTTGCACGCACGGGAAATTATCCAGAAGCTTCTGGTTTTTGCCCGACAAGCACCACCTGAGAAGAGACAGGTCAACCTTAATCAAGTGGTGAAAGAGGGCCTTTATTTTTTCGAGGCTCGGTGTGCCAAGGAAGGTATAGAACTTATTCGCTTGCTTTCACCAGACCTACCTGAGATCAGATCTGATCTGGCGCAATTGAATCAGCTTCTGGTGAATTTGGTTGTTAATGCCTTGCAGTCAATGCCGGGAGCGGGCAAGATCACGATTCAGACACGATTTTACGACCATAACGTCTATCTGATTGTGGAAGATACGGGCACTGGTATGAGCAAGGAGGTTCTTGACAAAATATTTATTCCATTCTTCACGACAAAGGACGTTGGTTATGGAACGGGGTTGGGTTTGCCAGTGGTATATGGAATCGTTACCGCGCACGGCGGTTCGATTAATGTTAAGAGCGAACCTGGCTGTGGCACTCGATTCGAAGTCCAATTGCCGGTGGCAGAGCCGCAAGATACGGAGGAAAGTGCTTAATATGTCGTCTTCTTCTAAGAAAGAACGCATTCTGATAGTGGATGATTCTGCAAACACGCTGGAGGTCCTACGGCGAAATCTGACAGCGGAAGGATACCAGGTCTTCACTGCACCCGGCGTGGCTGAAGCAATCGAAACTCTTGAGGGGACTCAATTGGATCTGGTCATCACCGACCTTAAGATGCCCAAAGTTAGTGGTCTCGACCTGGTGAGGCATATCAGGGAAAACTTTAAGAATACTGAAGTAATGATGATTACTGGCTATCCATCAGTTGAAGGAGCGGTCGAGGCGGTCAAGAGCGGCGCTGAAGAGTTCCTGCCCAAACCTTTCACTGATGTTGAGCTTTTGTCTGCTGTTCGGCGTGTGCTCGATAAAGCAAGGGTGTGCAGGTCGGGACGTGCTAAACCAGACCAATCAGTTTCTGTGCACAAAGGTCTTATCGGGACATCTGAAGGAATGCGCGAGGTTTCCATCGCTATAAGTAAGGCTTTGTCCACTTCAGCCACTGTGCTCATTACAGGGGAAAGTGGTACAGGCAAGGAGCTTGTAGCCAGAGCTATTCACTATGGTAGTAAACGGTCGTCTTCACCATTTGTGCCGGTCAATTGTGGGGGTATTCCTGAAGGCCTGCTTGAAAGCGAATTGTTTGGGCATGTAAAAGGGGCCTTTACCGGAGCGACCGAGTCCCGTGCAGGTTTTTTTCATACTGCCGATGGCGGTACAATTTTTCTGGATGAAATTAGTGAGATGAGCTTGTCCATGCAGGTCAAACTTCTTCGCGTCCTTCAGGATAAACAAATTTGTATGGTTGGTTCCGACCGAACTCGAAAAGTGGATGTAAGGATTCTGGCTGCAACAAACAAAGATTTACCTGTTTTAGTGAAAAAGGGACTTTTTCGGGAAGATCTGTTTTACCGCCTCAATGTTATTAAGATAGCTATCCCGCCCTTGAGAGAAAGAGGGGATGATATAATATTATTAACCAATCATCTTATAACCAAGTTCGCAGCCGAATTGGGCAGGTCGCCGCTTCGTTTTTCCGATAAGGCACTACAGAGTCTTCGAAACTATAATTGGCCGGGAAATGTAAGAGAACTGGAGAATGTAATTCAGCATCTTGTGGTAATGACTGACGGTGATCTTATAGAGGTTCCTGATTTGCCTTCTCTTATGCGTTTCTCAGCCCTTCGGAAAACAGGTTTCACCCGGACTCTTGCCGAAGTGGAAGCCGAATATATCAGCAATGTTCTGGCAGAGGTGCACGGCAACAAGACCCGGGCTGCAGAGATTCTTGGTATCGACCGTAAGACCCTCCGTGAAAAGCTTAAGAAAGTAGAATAGTCCTCATCCTGAGTACTCAACACCGAGTAAACTTTCCCCGGCGGTTCAAATCTCTCCACCGATACGTTACATTCCAGACAAGAGTGACATTGCAATAAAGTTAATTCCCTAAAAAGAATCATTTCGCCAAGTTCATTGATCCAGCCCCAAATTCTCATGGTATGGTCGCTGCCAAAGGACCTTTTGTCGTTGATATATCTCCACAATTCAAGAATTGGCACAGTTATTGCATTTATAGATAATCACAAAATACAAAGTAAGGAGCGAACTATGTCAGAAAATAATATGAAGTATCTTGGTCTATGCTCCACCTGCAAGAATGCGTCCTTCTGCACATATCCACAAGATCCCGACAAACCTGTCTTTTATTGCGAAGAGTTTGAGATTGAGAAACCTGCTCCGATAAGAACTGCCAGAAAAGAGATGCCGCAAGCGACAAAATCTTACGTCACTAAGGACAAAGATTCGACCGAATTCATCGGGCTCTGCAGCAATTGCGATAACCGCAGAACATGTTCCTTTCCAAAGCCCGAAGGGGGTGTCTGGCATTGCGAGGAGTATCGATAGAATGAAACAAGGCACTGTTATCACAAACAAAGATAATATCTGTCCGGAAGAAGAATTAGATTTGAAAGATATATTAAGAATCCTGGAGAAGCATAACGAGGACAGGGGCGGACTTATCGCCATCCTTGAAGAAATCCAGGCTGAGTATGGCTATCTTCCTGAGAAGTCGCTTAGAATAGTGAGCGAAAAGACCGGCCGCTCACTAGTCGATGTATATAGTGTTGCCACGTTCTATCGCTCATTCAGTTTGAAGCCCAGGGGTAAGCATATTATCTGTGCATGTCTTGGCACAGCCTGCCATGTTCGTGGAGCACCAAGGGTGGTCGAAGAACTTGAACGTGAGCTCGGCATCAAAGCGGGCCAGACAACTGACGATAAGGAATTTACGCTGGAAACGGTTAATTGCTTAGGGGCCTGTGCTCTCGGACCGGTTGTTGTCATCGACGGCCATTACTTCTCGAAGGTCAGAAAATCGAGAGTTAGTCAACTATTAGAGCAAGCTCTGAAAGGATTTGACAAACTCGAAATAGGAAAGGATAAACGGATCTTCCCCATCAATGTAAGTTGTCCCCATTGTAATCATAGCCTGGAAGACGAGACCTTTGTAATTGACGGCTACCCATCCATCCGGGTAACCATATCTTCTGACCACAAGCAAGGCTGGCTTAGGCTTTCCTGTCTGTATGGTAGTTACAATTTTGCTTCCGAGTTTGACGTCTCCGCAGGCTCGGTTGTGAGTTTTCTCTGCCCGCACTGTGGTGTGGAATTTCCCAGTACATTGGACTGTTCAGTCTGCACTGCACCGATGGTTCCAATGCTCATCGATGGCGGTGGTATAGTGCAAATTTGCTCACGTCGTGGTTGTAAAAACCATATGTTGGATTTGGCTTGACTAAGATAATACCAAGAATACCTGTTGTTTAACAACCGATTACGCGGGTGCAAACTTGCCATTAACAAAGCAGGAGTGCTTCTAAGAGGCAACAAAGTGTTAAGATTATCTTCTATAAATGAGCTAAAGAAATTACGAAAAGCGCTTCTCGATGCCACTGATGAAAGCATTCCTTGCATAGTTATTCCCACAGGGACATGTGGTCAGGCCAGTGGAGCCAGCGACCTTGTCCGTGTGGCCAAGCGAGAGATTCTGGCAAAGGGCCTGACCAAAAAGATCCGTCTCCGCATCACCGGATGCCACGGTTTCTGCCAAATGGAGCCCTCTGTGCTTGTCGAACCCCGCCGGGTGTTTTACCCGAGGGTCGGACTCAAAGAGATGGAACGTATTATCGAGGCCGCAGCAAGAGACGAAGTGCTTACAGACATTCTCTTCGTGGACCCTGAAACCGGCAAGCCAGTGGAAAGGCAGGATGAGATACCTTTTTTCGATCAACAGGTTCGTAGACTCCTTGCCTGGAATGAGAAGGTGGATCCTATCCGCATTTATGATTACATCAAAGCTGGTGGATATTCGATCCTGGTGGAAGTATTTGCCAAAGGCAACGCTGCCTGGATAGTGGAAGAAGTCAAGCGTTCTGGATTGCGCGGTCGTGGCGGGGGCGGTTTCCCCACAGGATTGAAATGGGAATTACTGGCAAAACAGCCAAGCAGCTCCGGCAAGTTTCTCGTGTGCAACGCTGATGAGGGAGATCCCGGTGCTTATATGGACCGTAGCGTTCTTGAAGGAAATCCACACAGCATCATCGAAGGGATGATAATTGGTGCCTATGGGACGGGGGCCACAGAAGGTATAGTCTATGTCCGCAATGAATATCCGGTTGCTGTCAAGCATTTGAATATCGCGCTAAAACAAGCACGGCAACTTGGCCTTTTGGGAGAGAATATTCTCGGAACCGGTTTTTCATTTGATATTAAGCTGGTCAAGGGAGCCGGCGCGTTTGTGTGTGGAGAGGAAACGGCGCTGATTCGTTCTGTCGAAGGAAAGATGGGTGAGCCGAGGCAGCGGCCGCCGTTCCCCGTACAGAAAGGCATTGACGGCAAGCCAACAGCTATTAACAACGTTGAAACCTGGGCGAACATTCCGCTTATCTTCAGGCTTGGTGCTGAGGAGTTTTCAAATATCGGTACCAAGGACAATAGCGGCACGAAGATATTCAGTCTGGTCGGCAAAATTAAAAATACCGGTCTTGTCGAAGTGCCGATGGGTATGACCATCAAGGAAATCGTGTATGACATCGGCGGCGGCCCGGCGAGCAAGGCTAAGATAAAAGCCGTTCAGACAGGCGGACCATCAGGGGGATGCATTCCTGCTAACATGTTTGATTTGCCGGTAGATTACGACAGCTTAACCAAGGCAGGGTCAATCATGGGTTCCGGCGGTATGATTGTGATGGATGAGAACACCTGCATGGTAGATATCGCCAAATACTTTATGAATTTCCTGAAGGATGAATCCTGCGGTAAATGTTTCACCTGTCGAAAGGGCACACAACGGATGTACGAGATTCTCGATGATATCTCAAGAGGCAAGGGAACGCTCGAACACTTAGACCTTCTGAAAGAATTAGCGGAAGTAGTGAAGGATACGACGATGTGCGGTCTTGGACAGACGGCCTCTAATCCTGTTCTAAGTACTCTTCACTACTTTATAGACGAATACCGCAGGCATGTGATTGACAAAAAATGTGATGCTTTTGTCTGCAAAGATTTGGTGGGAGCGCCATGTCAAGCCGCGTGCCCCCTGGACACCGAGGTTTGGCGTTATGTTGCCCTAATTGAAAAAGGCAGATACGAAGAAGCCTACAAAGTTATCAGGGATGCTAATCCATTCCCATCGGTGTGCGCCCGGGTCTGTGGTCGCAAGTGCGAAGCCAGATGCAACCTTGCCACCAGTGGGGGTGAAGCTATTGCTATCCGAGCATTGAAAAGATTTATTACAGACCGTATTGATCCATCGGTTTATAAACCTGTCGGAACCAATCATCGTGGCAAACATGTTCGCAGGATAGCAGTTATAGGCGCAGGCCCTGCCGGCCTCTCAGCCGCTCATTATCTATCTCTACTTGGCTACAAAGTGACGCTCGTCGAAGCAGGGGATGAGCCGGGTGGAATGCTTATTAGTTGTATACCAGCTTATCGTCTCCCTCGAAATGTGGCACGCAAGGAGATAGAATTGCTCCTTGATGAAAACATCACCCTTAGGTGCGGGACATCGCTGGGTCGAGACATAACTATCAACGAATTATTTAAGGATGGCTTCGAGGCTGTTTTCTTGGCTACAGGGGCAGATAAAAGCTGGCGGTTGGGGCTTGAAGGAGAGGAAACCGAAGGGGTTTATCCGTCAATGCAATTCCTTAAGGCCTTTAATCTGAAAGGCCAGGAAATGGCAAAGGGGCATGTAGGTATCGTTGGCGGCGGTAATTCTGCTGTGGATGCAGCAAGAGTTGCTATTCGTCAGAAAAAAGTCAAAAGTGCAACGCTGCTCTATCGTCGTACCTATCAAGAAATGCCTGCTTATGCCGAAGAAGTTGAAGCAGCTCTGGAAGAAGGTATAAAGCTTGAAACACTTGTTTCGCCAACAAGCATACGTTACATGAAAGCTGCTGAGGCAGAGGGAGTGAAAGTTGAAACATTCGTCCAGCCGGTAAAAATAGATGCGAGGAATGGACATCTGGCCGATATCAAGTGCATTAGAAATAAGCTGGGTGATGTTGACTCAAGCGGCCGACGCAAACCTGTTCCCATACCTGGTACAGAGTTTACGATCGACGTGGATACCTTGATAGTAGCTATCGGCGAACGCCCGGATAGCGATTGCCTTGCTTCTATGGATTTGGAACTTGATAAGGGGGGCAGATTGCGGGTCGATGCAAAAACTCTTCGCACCAATCGTAAAGGTGTGTTCGCCGGGGGCGACCTTGTAACAGGTCCTAATACTGTTGTCGATGCCATCGCAGCAGGTAGAAAGGCAGCGGGAGTTATAGACCGCTATCTTCATGGCAAAGAACTTGTTGAGCCACCCAAAGTAAAACTGCCGGCAGTTTTCATAGAACCCACTGTGGTCAGTGAAGAAGAGCTTGAAGACGTGGCAAGAGTAGAACCAGCTACTCTCGACGTTGAATCAAGGAAAAGGAACTTTGCGGAAGTGGAGAGACGATTGTCTGTTGAACAAGCAACCCGCGAAGCCCGAAGATGTCTGAGGTGCGACCTGGAGTTTACACAGCGTAACGAAAATGAAGAGACCGAATGTGTAACGGTAGAGGAAAAGTCGGCATGATAACGTTGAAAATAAACGGTTTGGATGTTTCGGTTGAAAAAGGCAGTACCTTGTTGGAAGCCGCAAGATTCCTGGGATTTCCTATCCCGACTCTGTGCCATATGGATGGATTATCGCCCTATGGTGCCTGCAGGTTGTGTGTGGTTGAGATCGGAGAAGGACCTAAGGCAAAATTGGTTTCCTCGTGCACATACCCAGCCGAGGAAGGGCTCAAGGTGCGAACAGCATCAGTGAGAGTGCTAAAGGCACGCAGAATGATTTTGGAACTGTTGCTTGCTTCGTGTCCCCAGTCTAAAACAATCCAGGACCTTGCCTCGGCACACGGTATTCGCCAGCAACGTTTTAAACAAGAATACGAGGATTGTATCCTTTGCGGCCTATGTGTACGGATGTGCGAAGAGCAAATGATGGCCAAGGCCATCGGCTTCCGCAACAGGGGTCAGAACAGAAGCATCGGTACTCCGTTCGATATCAAATCTGATGTATGCCGGTTGTGCGGCGGTTGTATTTATGTCTGCCCGGCCTGTCAACTTCGATGTACATACAACGAACCGGAAAAAGCAATTTGCGGAGGCTGCGCAAATCTTACCCCGCCCTGCATCGAGAAAGAACAGTTCAGTGATATGATGTGCTACATGGATCCTTGTATAGCGTGTGAGATAAATAAAGACAAATAAGAATATAGGAGTCAAATACAATGTCACTTACGTTTTCAAAGATAAACGCCTCAGCGGCAACTTTGACAAAGAACAGAACGGAAGGGTCGGTTGTGCCAGCTTCGGGTATGTGTGTTACATGTGTGGATGGTTGCATTGGTATGTGTGAGATAGGTAAGAGCGCCTACCGTGGCCATGAGGTCATTTACCCGCAGCCGTTCGGGGTAATAACCACCGCCGCTGAGAAAAGCTATCCGGTAGACTATTCGCATTTCAATATCATGGGAACCGCGGTTGGCGCTTATGGAATAGATGCCGACAGCGACAAGGCCATCTTCCCTGCTGTCAATCTGGAAGTTGCTTTTGGTCATGATAAGGGTATAAAGTTCCGCTATCCATGGGGTATTCCCGGGATTGGCTCGACAAACGTTGCCAAGAATAACTGGGAAGGCCTGGCCATTGGCTCTGCCTTAGCAGGAACCGGCCTGACTATTGGTGAGAACGTTGTTGGAATGGACCCCGAAGCTGTTATAAAAAATGGCCGGGTAGTTGATACGGCCGACCTAAAACGCCGTGTTAAGCTCTATAAAGATCATCAGCGGAATGGCTATGGTGCTATCACCGTGCAGGCAAATGTTGAGGATACACGACTGGGTGTACAAGAATATGCTATTGAGAAACTCGGGGTAGAATGCGTAGAACTCAAGTGGGGACAGGGTGCCAAGGATATCGGCGGAGAAGTGAAAATTACGGATATCAAAAAGGCCCAACTGTTGTATGAGCGTGGTTATGTGGTCTTGCCGAACCCGACCGACCCGAATGTTATCAAGGCTTTTGAACAAGGCGCGTTCAAGGAGTTTGAGAGACACTCGAGGGTAGGGATGGTAACCGAGGAATCATTTGCCAAGCGGGTGGAGGAGCTGCGTAAGGCTGGTGCCAAATATATCTTTCTCAAAACCGGGGCCTATCGGCCAGCGGACCTGGCCAGAGCGATTTTATTTGCTTCGCGTTACAAAATCGACCTTCTAACTGTTGATGGGGCGGGTGGCGGCACCGGTATGAGTCCCTGGCGCATGATGAACGAATGGGGTATACCTCCTGTATACCTGCACTCGCTTCTGTATAAGTATGCCAAACGTATTGCCGATAAAAGCGAGTATCTGCCTGCACTGGCTTTAGCTGGTGGTTTTGCTTTTGAAGACCAAATCTTTAAAGGCCTTGCCCTTGGTGCACCGTTTGTAAAGCTGATCGGAATGGCCCGGGCTCCCATTGCCGCGGCAATGGTAGGTAAAACAATCGGACGTACAATTGATGACCGCCAGGTCCCTGTGTACATCGAGCGCTTTGGGAATTCAAAGGATGAAATCTTCGTAACTGCAAGTGTATTGCGCAAAAAACTTGGTAACGAGGAATTTGAAAAACTCCCAACAGGGGCACTGGGTCTCTACACCTATTATGAACGTCTGGCTCAGGGCCTGCGCCAGTTAATGGCTGGTTGTCGGAAGTTTTCTCTGGAACATATAGCTAGGGATGATATAGCAGCCTTGACGCATGAGGCAAAAGAAATCAGTGGAATTGAGTACGTGATGAATGTGGATAAAGGAAAGGTTGACAGAATTCTTGACACAGTTAAAGTCACATAGACTTGTGCCCTGCTGCCTCAATTGCTATTACAAAAGCGAATATCCTGTAGTAATCCAGGATGGCCGTTTACAGCAAAAAACGACAACTTGTAAAATCGAATTGAACCGACCCAGCCACTAAGCTGTGTGACAAGAACTCAATAGCTACCTTCAGTTAGGCTACAATTCGGCTTCGGTTGCGTTACGATCAGCATCACAATCTCTTTTAACAATTATCAGATGTTTATTGACAAATAATTACAAACCATGATTTCGGACTGACGATATAATACTCCTACTACAAAAACCTTAACTGATCGTATTCCGATTTTATACTAAACGTTCGGTGCCCCGTTGACCGACGAGGAGGAACACATGACGCTGATTTTGCCTGAGAGAATTGCAGTGGTTTATCCAATAAGTATTTTCGCACATACGAGTACAAGGTTTAGAATAAATGTGCGTTAATTGCCAATAGAGAAATACTGCATTGTATCGATGACATGTAAATGAAGGCATAAATAAAAACGGGTGCGGCAGGGAATTAGATTGGGCAGTTTTTCGCGGGAGCAATACGGGAGTATTTTAAAGCCAAATTCTGATAAGTAGTGAGAAAATTAAGCACTCATGGGAATGATCTAAGTGCTGCGGTGACAGAGGTATAAATCTTAATTCGTTGGATGTCAACAACTTACAAAATCGACCTGCTTGGGGTTCGAATCCCCCCGCCTCCATCCTGCTTCGCTCGACCAAAGTCGAGCTACGCAGGATGCCCTACATAGCTTCAGCGAAGTAGGGCTTTTTATACCTGCCCTGTCTTAAGAGAAATTAGATAGCAATGAAATACGTATATCTTCTGCAGAGTATCTCACAACCAACGAAACGATATGTCGGTTTAACTACTGATTTGAAAAAGCGCCTGAAAGAACACAACACTGGCAAGTCGCCTCATACTGCCAAGTTCAAGCCCTGGGAAATTGTTGTCGCCATAGCACTTACCGACGACAAAAGGGCTGAAACATTTGAAAAATATTTAAAGTCAGGCTCCGGCCACGCATTTGCAAAACGACATTTCTGGTAAAAAATCTCACAACTAAATTTGTCCTATCCTAAACGATCCACTTACCTTCCGTTCGGTAATTACTGATATATCTCAGAAAGGACGATGGTCACCAACGCTTTATCTATCCGCCATCGTTGTTTGATAGAGATAAGGGAAAGGACGTGTAGCTGAAATATGACAACAAAACAAAAAAGACAAATAGAAAACACCATATACTACTGTGGATTCTTCTCAAAAGATTTACTAAGAATGGTCAAGTGTAGGTCATAGACCGAATTAAACAGAATTTATACTATACGAACATCAATAACACTGTTTGTATGGGGGGATTACTTCTGAAATTCAACGATAAATAGTCACATAAAAAGTTACAGTGTGACACTTCCAAGACAGGTTTTTTACTATAGACGTTACGTACGATTATGTGCTAATTTTTTGAAGAAAACCTAAACGGTTGCGAAAGCTAATCCTATATGATACAAGTGAACTATGCCTGATAAACAGCAACACAAGGTACAAAGTGTTATTCTGGACTCGATAAGTGAAGGTGTCTTCACGGTCGATCTGGACTGGCGGATTACGTCTTTTAACCGTGCGGCAGAGGAGATTACCGGTGTCCAGCGAGAAATGGCTATTGACCAGCACTGCAGGGACGTTCTACGAGCAGATGTTTGTGAAGCCGACTGTACACTCCGACAAACAATGGAAACCGGCAAGCCCATTATGAATAAAGCCGTACACATTATCGATGCCCAGGGCAGGAAAAGAGCAATAGCCATATCTACAGCTTTGCTAAAAGATGAAACCGGCAAGGTAATTGGCGGAGTTGAAACGTTTCGTGATATGAGCATGATCGAGCAGCTGCAGAAGGAAATCCAAGGCCGATACTCATGCGAGGATATAATCAGCCAGAGTCACAAAATGCAAAATCTCTTTGCCATTCTACCAAATATCGCTGAAAGTAACACCACAGTTCTAATCGAAGGTGAGAGCGGAACGGGTAAAGAGCTTTTCGCTCGAGCCATTCACAACCTTGGTTTCCGAAAAGATAAGCCATTCATCGCGGTTAATTGTGGGGCGCTGCCTGATACTCTTTTGGAATCCGAATTATTCGGCTATAAGGCAGGTGCCTTTACCGATGCGAAGAAGGATAAACCCGGCCGGTTTGCTTTAGCCGAAGGAGGCACGATATTCTTAGATGAGATCGGTGACATATCGCCGGCTGTGCAGGTACGATTACTGCGTATTTTACAGGATAAGACTTATGAGCCGGTAGGCGCCGTTTCCACAGTTAAGGCTGATGTGCGTATTATTACGGCGACCAACAAAAAACTCGACCAGCTTGTTCAACAAGGTAAATTCAGAGATGATTTGTATTACAGAATCAACGTAATGAGATTGGAACTGCCTCCACTGAGAGACAGGAAAGAAGATATTCCACTATTAGTAGATCATTTTATCAGCCGATTTAACAGTCTGCATAGCAAGAATATCTGCTGCGTTACAAATGAAGTGACAGCGGCTCTATTGGCATACGACTATCCGGGCAATGTCCGTGAGCTTGAAAATATTATTGAGCACTGCTTTGTCCTGTGTGAAGGTGAGATAATAGAGGCAAAACACCTGCCTGCGTCTATTCGTCCAAGCTCCAAGATGGACAAAACAAAGGTTAGTGAGTCTACAACTATTAAGCAAATGGAGATTATTTTGATAACCCAGGCTCTTCGACGTAATGAAGGCAATAAAACAGCGGCAGCTAAGCAACTCGGAATCGATAAGAGCACGCTGTTTCGTAAGATGAAAGCGTTCGATATCAAGCCCGAAACGTACTCTGAGTAGGTAATACTGGAGATTATTATCAGACAGGATCAGTTGACTTTGTCGCCAAGGGTGGTTACTTTATGACAGTAAAGGTCAGGTATGATTGCCAATTTAATCAGTAAGCAAAGCCAATACCTGAATTTCCGAAAAAGAAAGTGTTAAGCAATATTATCCCTATGATTGATATAGAAAAAATCAAAGCAGAGATTGAACGGGTATGTCGGCGTTTGCCGGTCAAACGACTAGGCCTGTTTGGTTCTGCTTTGAGCCAGAATTTCTCTCAAGATAGTGACGTAGACGTTTTGGTGATTTTTGATTCGGGTGAAAATATTGATCTTTTCGATAAGTATTTTGAATTAAAAGAACAACTTGAAGAAGTATTTAAACGAGAGGTTGATCTGGTTGTTGATAGAAAATTCAGAAATTCTGTCTTAAGAGAATCTGTTGACAGGACAAGGACTGTAATTTATGAACGATAGAACAAGAAAGAATCTTACCGATATCCTTCAGGCAGCCGAAGAGATACAAAATTTCGTTTGCGGAACAAAACAGTCATTGTTATGCAAAAATTTATAAAAACGGTATAATTTTATCAAGAAGGGGAAATCGGTGCCGATCATAAGCAAATTTTTTGGCATTGTGATTTACATGTATTGGAAAGACCACGCTCCGCCTCACTTCCATGCTAAATATGGTGATGACGAAATAGTGGTATAAACTAAAACCGGGAATATAAATGGAAATATGTCGAATCGGGCAATTAAAATGATTCAGGAATGGCGTGAACTACATAAAGACGAATTATTAAAAGATTGGAAACTTGCGGAACAGAAGAAAGCTCTGTTCGCAATTAATCCTTTGGAGTAATGTTATGTTTTTACATGTTAAAGATGCAAAATATTTACATGACTATGTTATTTGGGTTAAGTTTAACGACGGTATCGAAGGAGAAGTAGATTTAGAAGGCGAGTTAACGGGAGAAATATTTGGGTCACTTAAAAACAAAAAGCTTTTTAAGTCTTTTAAGGTCGATCCCATATTAGAGACAATCGTATGGGAAAACGGTGCGGATTTGGCACCTGAATTTCTGCGAGATAACATTAAAATCCCCGCATAATCATCTTATAGGTTTATATCGAACATGCAAGCAGGCAGGCCAATATAGCGGAGGTAGCTTATCAGAAAATGGAAAGTGGAGCCCCACGGGCGTAGCCCGTGGCACTTCCTTCTTCGGCGTAACCCGCCGAAGCACATCCGCCTACGCTAAAGCTATGGCGGATACCCGCTTGCATTCATCCACGGGTAGAACCCGTGGCTTTTTGCGAAGGCGGGTAAAAGCGCCTAAAAGAAATATTGAGCGTCTGACAAATAATTCTGAATCCGAAAAACCATGTAGACAATAGTTATGCACAATAGATGAGGAATATCATGAAATGATAAATCAATCTCCGGATACTTCCCCTCAATCAGAAAAAGTACAGATCGAATTGATCCGCGAATCAAGCGTTTCCAGGAGAATTTCGAGAGTTCGGTCGCTTTCTCAAACTACCATGTATCTTTCACGAAGGGCTATCCAACGTACGAATCCATTTCTGAGTGAACGAGAAGTGGATTTAGCTTTCGTTGCAAATCACTACGGAGAAAAACTTGCTGAGCGTCTTCGCCTGTATATGGGGTGTGAGCAGCTATGAAGAAACCTGACATAATCGTTGCATTGGATATGGTAATCGGATGTTTTGAGAAACTTGGAATAGCATACTACATAGGAGGATCTGTGGCAAGTTCCGCCTATGGCATAGCCCGAGCGACAATGGATGTTGATTTGGTTGCCAACGTCGAAATACGCCAGGTTAATCGTTTAGTAAAAGCTCTTGAAAAAGACTACTACATCGAAGCTGAGATGGTCAGAGATGCAATTCACAGAAGTGCTTCATTCAATCTGATTCATCTTGAGACTATGATTAAAATCGATGTTTTCATTGTAAAGAATCAACCGTATGATTCTAAGGCTCTGGCCAGACGTCACCCCGACACTTTGGATGAAGAAAATTCTCGCAGGTTCTACCTGTCCTCGCCGGAGGACATTATACTCAGCAAGCTGCAATGGTATCAGAAAGGCGGCGGGATATCAGAACAGCAGTGGAAAGATATCCTGGGCGTCTTGAAAGTTCAGGGTGACAAGCTGGATTTGGAATATCTCAAACACTGGGCATCAAGGCTGAATCTGTCTGATTTGTTGAATCGTTCATTCGATGATTCCGGCATGACAGAAAGTACATAACAAGCAAAAGAAAAGAACTCAAATACCACATCATCGCCCTAAACAAGGCTGGCGAAGGCCAGACGATTAAAGAAACATGCAAGAAGTAATTACATAGAGGCGCTGTAAGTTTAAATTGAGCCGTTGTAGTTTTTTAGTATGACAGAGCAAGCTTGGTCTCCCGCAAAGTAATAGCGTTCTATCCTGTATCCAAATTTACGGAAACAACCCCGCAATAGTGGCATTATGCAATCACAAGGTTTTGTAAATTATTGCAAAATGCAACCATATTTAGCTTTTTCCCCTCGATAGTTAATGCACCTCATTTTTAATAAGCCTTTGTCAAATAGAGCCTTACGCTTATTTTAGCTAATCACTATTTTTTCTGGCATACCGATTGCACTAAATTGTTTCTGAGGCGTAATGCAATGAAGATAGCGATACCAGTATGGAATGGTTTTGTCTCGAACGTATTCGACTTTGCTCACAGGCTTTTGCTGGTGGATATCGAAAACGCCAAAATGGTTAATCGTTCTGAAGTTGACTTGAAAACCGAATCGCTGCCGCAGCGGGCAAGCAGTCTGAAAAACCTCGGAGTTGATGTGTTAATATGCGGAGCGATTTCACGAGCGCTCACAAACATGGTTATGGCATCAGGAATTCAGGTTCTGCCATACGTAACTGGCTGTGTTGATGACGTATTACAGGCATATTTGGCCGGCCAACTGGTACAACCGCAGTTTACTATGCCAGGTTTCTGGCCAGGTGCAAGAAGAGGCTTTAGAGGCGGGCGCCGAGGCCCGCCTACCCAAAGGCTTGTCCGTCGGGCAGGTTGTCGATGGCGAGGCGGACGTGGAAAGTTCTGAGCTACACGAATAAGAAAAGGAAATAAGATGAAAGTAGCAGTAACAGCACAAGGAAATGAATTGTCAAGTGAAATTGACCTCAGGTTCGGACGAGCCAAATGGCTTATCGTTGTTGATACTGAAACGGGTGATTTCCAGGCCCATGACAACGTTTTAAATCTGAATGCCCTTCAGGGAGCTGGAATTCAAACAGGTCAAAATATAGCGAATCTTGGTGTTGAGGCTGTGATAACAGGCAATGTAGGACCGAATGCTTTTAAGACACTAAATACAGCAGGAGTAAAAATATTCCTTGCACAGGAACAAACAGTTCAGGAAGCAGTAGATTCGTTCAAAGCAGGTAAACTAAAAGAAGTAGACGGGGCCAATGTTGAAGGACATTGGATATAGAATTTTTACTCTGTAGAAAAGGACACGGTTGTCGAAGACAAAACTAGGGCTAGTTGAGAAATCTGTATACAATGGCGCTGCGAACCCAGATTTCTCCACTCTATTCGCTTCGCTCAATACGGTCGAAATGACATCTTTTCTACAAAGCAATAATTTTATTTTCAAATAGGTAAGTATAATTATGCGGATTTATTTAGATTGTATTCCTTGTTTTGTTCGTCAGGCGCTCGATTCAGCAAGACTGGCTACCGACGATGAGCGGATTCACGAACAGGTAGTGCGAGAAGTTCTTCGATTGGCGGCTGATTTAGATATGAGCCAGAGCCCGCCAGCGATCGGACAGCAGATACATCAATTGATTCGAAAATTGATCGATAACAAAGACCCATATCATGAGCTGAAGCAGCGATCTAACCGCTTGGCTTTGAGAATGTGTGATGAATTTAAAGAAACTGTTAGGACATCCAAAGACCCTTTGGAAACAGCGGTCAGATTGGCTATTGCAGCTAACATCATCGATTTGGGTGTTAAAACGTCAATAGCCGAAACTGACATTGAGAAGGTAATCAATGGTTGCCTGACGGTGGATTTTGACGGTCAGCAGTTGGAATTTTTCAGAAATGCAATAAAGAAAGCTAAGAAAATACTATATCTTGCGGATAACGCCGGCGAGATAGTTTTTGACCGATTGTTGATTGAGCAGTTGCCAGCCGAAAAGGTTACTTTAGTTGTCAAGGGCAAACCTGTTATAAATGATGCCACAATGGAAGATGCTGAGTCTGCTGGTTTAATCCAAATGGTGGAAGTAATCGACAATGGCTCAGATGCACCGGGCACAATTCTGCAAAGTTGCTCCCCTGCTTTCTGCGACCGTTTTTCTTCGGCGGATTTGGTCATAGCCAAAGGACAGGGCAATTACGAAACCCTCAGCGATGTGGATAAGAATATTTTCTTCATATTAAAGGCTAAGTGCCCTGTTATTGCCAAGGACTTAGGCTGCGAAGTCGGCGATATGATTTTGAGAAGGAGCGAAACGTTTGATGACGATATTATTGGTTTAGTTAAGGAGGCCAAATAAATGCCAGGATTTGACGGTACAGGGCCGTTAGGTCAAGGGCCAATGACCGGGCGAGGCCTCGGGTTTTGTGTTTTGACAAATTCAGAAGAAACCCAGGGCCAAGTGGAAGGTTTTGCGGGACTGCAAGGCGTGCCCATTAGTCAAAAAGTCAAGAACTCTGAAAATACTGGAAAGGAGGTGATTAAAATGCCATTTGGAGATGGTACAGGTCCTGCTGGTGCCGGACCAATGACGGGAAGAGCCGCTGGTTTCTGTGCGGGTTATCCAGTGCCGGGATATATGAATCCAGCCGGCAGTGCTGGCTGGGTGAACCCTGCTGTCGGTGGAGCCGGTTTCTATGGTCCCGGCGTGCCGGCATTTGCGCCCTATGGTGCAGGTTTGTATGGTTATGGTGCTGGCTATGGAATGCCTTATGGCGGCTACGGAATGCCTTATGCAGGATGGGGCAATCCATGGCTTCCACCCTCCGCAGTTCATCCTTCGCAGTACCTGCTACGGAGAAGGATGCTACGAGGGACGGGTCGCAGAGGCTTCGGTTTTGGATTCGGTAGAGGTTTTGGTCGAGGCCGGGGTTGGGGTCGAGGCCATAGATTTTGGTAGTAGAGTAAATCGTTAATTGCAGAAAGGAGGCATATTATGCCAAGAGGAGACGGTACAGGGCCTACGGGTCAAGGTCCCGGCACAGGCCGGGGTATGGGTCAAGGTCAAAGCCAAGGTAGAGGCAGGATGGGCGGACCATTTGCAGCAGGGCCGGGCGGAAGTTGCGTATGTCCGAAATGCGGAGCAACGGTCACTCATGCTGCCGGACAGCCCTGCAATGCAAAGAACTGTCCTAAATGTGGTACAAAAATGACAAGAAGTTAACTTTTGAAAAGAAAGGAGATTTATTATGCCAGGTGGAAATGGAACAGGTCCTGCTGGTATGGGACCAATGACAGGTAGAGCTGCTGGTTTTTGCGCTGGTTTCCCGGTGCCAGGTTATATGAATCCTGTTGGTGGCCGTGGCTACGGCGGCTGGGGCCGAGGCTTCCGAGGTGGCGGTTTTGGCCGAGGTCGAGGTTTCGGTCGGGCCGGAGCTGGATACGGCATGCCTGCCTGGGGAGGTGGCGTGAACCCTTATGCTTATGGCGGCGCTGTGAACCCATATGCCTATGGTGGTGCTGTGAATCCTTATGCTTATGGCGGCGCTGTGAACCCATATGCCTATGGTGGTGCTGTGAATCCTTATGCTTATGGCGGAGGGCTGGCTGCTCCAGGTTTAACAGCCCAGCAGGAGCTGGATGGGCTGAAAGGTCAGGCAGAATATCTTGAAGATAGCCTTGACGGAATCAAAAAGCGTATAGAAGAAATCGAGAGCCAGAAAAGCAGCAAAGAGTAAGAAACTCTTAGCCAGGGATTGGTGTTCTCGCAGTTTTTATGCTAAAAAGGGAAAATGTCTACCTGTGCAACGGTGAACCCTATACTGCAAGTTTCTAGTGTTTTACGCAAAGGTAAATCTTCTATGTGTGATCTTTTTATCGTGATTAAAAGACCGATTACAAATCGTGTAAGGAGATCTAACAATGCCAATATTTGAATACAAATGTAATAAATGTGGGAACAAGACCGAATTCCTGGAGAAAAGCGGCGGCAAAAGCAAGCACGTTTGTAAAAAATGTGGGAGTTCAGATATGCAGAAATTGTTTTCAGGCTTTTCCGTTGGACAAAGCGACCAGGGAAGCAGTTCCTGCCCAACCGGTACGTGTCCTATATCTTAGAAAGGGCCTCTTATGAAAATCGCAGTAACATCAACGGGTCCATCGCTCGATGACAATGTGGAGGCTCGATTCGGTCGGTGCCCCTATTTTTTGATTATTGAGCCCGAGACAATGCAGTATGAAGCAATCGAAAACCCGAACATTGCCATTGGCGGTGGTGCTGGGATTCAGTCAGCTCAGTTAATGTCTGAAAAAGGCGTAACAACTGTATTGACCGGCAACTGCGGTCCTAATGCATTTAGCGTATTTGGTCAGGCAGGAATACAGGTTATCGTTGGTGTCAGCGGACCTATCCGCAATGCCGTTGAACAATTCAAAGCAGATACTTTTTCTTCTGCTTCGGGGCCAAGTGTAGCGAGCCACTTTGGTGTGAGCGCTACGCCGACAGGACCAGAGCCAACGGGACAACCGATGACTGACCCGATCGGGCAAGGTGGCGGTATGGGTTTAGGTATGGGCAGCGGACGCGGCATGGGCCGGGGTATGGGCAGAGGCGGCGGAAGGGGACGTGGTATGGGCGGCGGTAGAGGAATGGGACGCGGTATGGGTATGGGAGCGGCAATGGGTATGCCGGCTGGATTGCCTTCGACCAGCCCGACAACAGGTTTCCCACAAGGCCCCGGGGCACAGATGAATCCTGAGCAGGAACTGGCTGCTCTAAAACAGCAGGCAGAACTGCTTGAGCAACAAAAGCACCAGTTGAACGATAGAATAACTCAACTTGAAAGCGGCCATAAGGCTGTCGCGGTAGTTGATTCTGGAAAATGTACAGGCTGCGGCATCTGCGAGGATGTGTGCCCCACAAGGGCTATCAAGGTTGAAGGGCATGCCATAGTAAACCCTGATATGTGTAACGGCTGCGCAGTTTGCGTCGCTCAGTGCCCTCAGAATGCCATTGTACTTACACAGCAAAAAGCTGCTAAATAAATTCCATTAGTACCTTATTTTTCACACAATAGGTTTTCAAGGCACAGGCTTCCGGCAATGTCTATGCAGTCAGCGGGCTGCAAGGTGAGTTCAAGAGATATCACTGTATCCGAGATATTGTATCGGAGAGGGACTTAGATGGAACGATTCGTGCTGAAATCAAAGATACATAGGGCAACATTAACCGGAACAGATCTTGATTATCAAGGGAGTATCACTATTGATGAGAACCTTCTTGAAAAAGCGGATATACTGCCGGGTGAGCAGGTCCATGTGTTGAATATTAATAATGGTCAGCGTTTTGTGACTTATGCTATTGCAGCACCGCGAGGTTCCGGCACTGTGTTATTAAATGGCCCAGCAGCAAGATTGGGCACGGTTGGTGATAAAGTCATAATCATATCCTATTGCCAGATTTCTGCTGAAAAGGCGAAAGACTTGCACGCAAAAATAGTGCTCGTTGATGAGGAAAACAGACCAAAGGAGTAGCTAGGTGGAAAAAAATATATCCCCGCAATGTGCTCGATGTGAGAGTAAAAAATGCCGCGATGGCAAGGATTGTTTCTCACAGGATGATAATCATAGACAATTATATCAAGACAGCCATATAGCAAAATTGCACAGGGCAGCTTCGACAATTGAGGCTCGTTACTATGGCAAAGAAACACGATTGGGAGAGATAATATTGTTTGCAAAGGAATTGGGATATAAAAAGATAGGACTGGCCTTTTGTATTGGCTTAAGTGAAGAGGCAAAGGTTATCGAGGAAATTCTCTCGAATCATTTTGAGGTAGTGTCTGTGTGCTGTAAAGTTTGCGGAATTGACAAAAGGGATTTTGATTTACCGCAGATTTCATTAGAAGGCCAAGAAGTTATGTGTAACCCGGCAGGCCAGGCGCAGTTACTAAATAGCGCAGAAACAGAACTTAATGTTATATGCGGACTTTGCGTCGGTCACGATGCTATTTTTGCGAAGGTCTCAGACGCTCCTGTAACAACGCTTATTGCAAAAGACAGGGTATTGGCTCACAATCCAGCGGGAGCTATTTACAGTCGCTATATTCGAAAACAGTTTAATGAGACCACATAGCTGAGGTAAATAATGGAGCAGACATTCAAAGCAAAACAGACTCTGGTTTAAGATCAAAGGATTTGATTGTAACCAAGATCTTTACGGAAGGGGTAACAATGGATATGTTCAAAAAGATAGTAAAAAATTTTGGTCCGGAATGGGGTGCCGCGGTTATGGGCACTGCGGCTATATGTATCACTATGCAGCTCTCTTCAGAAGTTTCAAGACCGTTTTCTTTCCTTCTATATGTAGGATTAGGTTTTTATTTATTAGCCACAGTAATGTTTGTTACATTTTTAATCCCTTGGACTCTAAGATTTTTTATGTATCCAGAAGAGATTAAGAAGGATTTGCATCATCCTATCAGAGGCAATTTCTTTCCAACTATGCCTATTTCTTTTATTTTAGCTGGGACTGGCACCAACAAACTTGGTCCAATGCTTTTTGGTCCTTGGTTTGCTTATCATTTGAGTATTGTGTTTTTCTTTTTGGGTGCCGTAGGAATTTTTACCTTTGGATACTTATTAGTCCGAATCCAATTTTTACATAAGGATGTTCGCTTGGAGCATGCGAACTTTTCCTGGTTTATTCCTCCGGTTTCTCATCTTATAATTCCCGTACTTGGGGTTTGCTCACTGGATGTCTATTGGGCAGAGACGAGTTTGGCTCCTGTTTTATTTATAATTTCTATGATAGCTTTGGGGGTAGGATTTTTTAATTTTTTGTTCGTCGGTGCAGCTATCTGGCACCGGTATATCTATCATATTATTCCTCAAGGGAGGTTAGCCCCAACAGTTATGGTGGGGATAGCACCAACAGCGATTATCGTTATTTTCCTGATAAAATTTATTCAAGCTATTGAAGCTTCTCAGGGAACACTGTTTGGGATAAATTTTATGTCTATGTTTTCGCCAATTAAAATAATTGCTTCGATCCTATGGGGTTTTTCTTTTTGGTGGTTAATCCTGGTAACAATTTTATTATTTACCCATTATGTCAAAATTAAAGACCATCCTCTGGAGTTTGGTTGGTGGGCTTATACATTTCCCTTTGAAGCTTTTGCTGTTGCCACCGGACTTTTGGCTGCATGTGTAGCGAGCCACTTTTTGTATGGAATGCTTATAATTTTAAATACATTAGCAGTAATAATCTGGATAACCGTTGTATTTGGAACCATTAAATGGCTTGAAAGCGGAGCGTTTTTAAAACCTCAGCATTAAAAGGAGTAAAAAAATGAAAACGCGTTCTATAATTATAGCCTTAGCAATTGTCTTAACCCCCTTTATTATAGGCATACCTTTGTTTTTAGTAAAAAGTGGTGGAGCGATTCACGAGGAAGCAAATTTCATCTCGGATACAAGAAAAAATAATAAGGGGATAACTTATAAGGGGATAAAGGTAGATTGGACTTTTTGTCCCGATTGGGAATATAAACCTTTGTTTTTCCATGCTGAGGAATACTTAGTGTTTATGTTCCATTATAGCAATGACAACGAATACAATGTACAGGTGATGCCTTCTTACATGTTTGCCTCTCCGCACAACAGGCGCTATTCAGCAAATGAGGAGATTTCCATGTATATAGAGAATGCTTTAGAAAATAAACTTAAAGCAGAAGATCAAACTCCTATTACTTTCGAAATTCCTTCTAATGCTACCAAACACTATATTGTAACATTCGAAAAGCCACATTCATTAGATAATTTCTATGTAGATGTAGATGTGTTTAGAGATGTTACTTTGCGCTTGCATTATAAGAAGGAAGATGGGGAATGGAGTAATTATTCAAACGAATTAATTAGAAAGTATAAAGGAAGGGGATAAAGGTGTCCTTAAACAAGGAAATGGAAAATAGAAATTTTTTTACTACCACCAGCGAGAAATCTATACAGAACTTTATTGAAAGCGTAAAAGAAAACGCCCCGAGATTTAATTTTGGTGTTCGGAGTGTCTTTGATATGAGGGAAGAATACAGGAAACAAAATGTTAATGTGGATGATGATTTTCGGCTGTATCAGATTATAGTATGTAATTATGAAAGATCTTATAAGTCTATGAGAAAAAATACAGAGAGAGCAGCTGTGTTATTGCAACCTAGACAAATAATAGCATATACTGAGAAAGGGGTAACTACTATAAATTATTTACCTTTCACTAATGAGTTTATTAAGCAGGCTTTACCACAAGACGACGAATTTCAGCAGAGCCTTCCTGAGAGTTGCCAAAGGATTATAAGATTAATTGAAGCATCTAAATAGGTTCTGTTGAAAGAGCACTTTATAATAACTTCTTCAGAGATAGACAATGGAGCAGACATTCAAAGCAACAGAAATCAACGTTGGGTTTCATCCGGCCGGTTACAGGATAGATAAAACGGCTTCGCCAATGAACAGATATACAAAATGGGATATTTTGTCAGGTAATCACTGGTGCAATCCGAAACCGGTCTGTTTCGATTCGCTACCGCAGCAAGGCTGGTTTGCGAAAGACAAATTTGATTGGAATGAAATTGATATGACGGGAGAAAGGAACATAAGATTGTGCTGATGCTTGGCATAGCCGTTCTATCCATCTTTGTCATTTCGGTTTTGATGAGCATGACCGGCCGTGGCGGCGGTAACTTTTACGTCCCTGTGTTAATAGCTTGCGGATTGCCCATGCTTGCCGCAGCTACGTCTGCACAATGTATTCTGCTGTGCACGGCTGTAGCGTCTGCACTGGTTTTCCAGAAGAACCAGACAATCGACTGGAAACTCGCAATGGTTATTGATCCTCCGACAGATGCGATGGCTCTTGTGGGTGGATACTATGCTCATCTCTTGTCCGGTGGAGTTCTGATGTTCGTTTTTGCCGGCTTACTTGTATTATCTGGCTTCTTGATGTTGAGACCTGCAAGGAATAGACCGTCTTCCGACAAGAATCGCTTGGGCTTCTGGCATCGTAAGTTCGGTGAGCACGAATATGAGGTGAATTTGTGGTTGGCTCTGCCGATCACCGCGGGGACCGGCTTGGTTGCGGGAATGGTCGGTATCTCTGGAGGTTCTTTCAAGGTTCCATTGATGGTCCTTGGCTGTGGTGTACCTATGCGCGTGGCGGTAGGTACATCGTCGGCCATGGTCGCCGCCACGGCTCTTATGGGTCTGGTCGGGCATTCGGCAGCCGGAGATTTTAACGCATCATGGGCCATTCAAATGAGTGTCACCGCCGTAATTGGAGGGTTGCTGGGCGGCGTGTTCTCAATTAACACAAAGCCGAAAAACCTCAAAAGGATATTCGCGTACACGACATTAGGGGCGGCTTTGTTCATGGTAATAAACGCATGGCTATCATTTGGGAATAGTTAGGAAACAGAATGCAAATAGCAATTGCAAGTGGCAAAGGTGGAACAGGCAAAACAACAATTGCTACAAATCTGGCTTATTCGATTGCTCGGACAGG
>Ga0315532_1000237_pt1 | contig 45174 bp, 43 predicted proteins | sample SalMarWE160370MG_FD_203082 | JGI IMG/M metagenome (GOLD analysis project Ga0315532, IMG submission 203082) | Salt marsh sediment microbial communities from the Plum Island Ecosystem LTER, Massachusetts, United States - Salt Marsh Sediment WE1603-70 ...
GGTGTGTTGTCCATAACGCTGCCAAAAGCCGAGAAGACCAAGGCCGTCAAGGTCAAAGTTAAAGAATAAACGCCGGAAAGCTCGGCTGATCTGTATGTAGTACAAATCAACGAGGTCTTAGCTGGTTGCTAAATGACCGAAAAGGTTCCCACTTTGTAATGGATTTTTTGCGGGAACCTTTTTTTATAGTTGAAATCATGTGGACACAGTAATAAATTGCTGTAAATGTTTACCCCGTTAGAGAAAGAACTAAGTTCTCTAACAGGGTTTACCTGGGGATGGGTGTGCATATCAATTTTTAGGATTGATATTAAGCCTGTAAAATGGTGGCTTCGATGCCGGCAAAGCTAACCTGAGCCGCTCTTGAGAGCGAGTAACTATACTATTATTTGTGTTTTTTATCGGCTCGTCCCATAAAAAATAAAGTTTTTTAGATTCCTTTGCCGAATACTATATTGAGCACCCTGACATTTATATCGATTATTGAAGAACCTACTGAAAAGGGAGTTTTTTGCGGACTATCATATTAAAATAATCCCACTTTTTATAAGCTTATAAAGTGGGAGTTCAGAGCGTGGAGATGAGCTATGAGGACGATAGCGATTGTAAATCAAAAGGGAGGTTGCGGAAAGACAACGGTCTCAATAAACCTGGCAAGCGCTTTGGCTGAAATCGGCAAGAGGGTCCTGCTGGTGGATATGGACCCACAGTCACACTGTGCGGTAGGCCTTGCTGTGCCCGAGGAGCAAATCGAGCAGAGCATCTACGATGTACTAATAAGCAAAAGCAGAAACGAGCCGATAAGGCTAACGGAGATACTCTGGCAGATTAGCGACAGACTGGAGTTGGCACCGGCCAGTATAGACCTATCAGCGTTCGAGCAGCAGATGGCTAATGTCGCCAGCCGCGAATGCTGCCTGAGAAACGCTGTTGACGAGGTAAAAAATGAATATGATTATACAATCGTCGATTGTCCCCCGGCGGTGGGCCTGCTGACCTTCAATGCCCTAAGAGCGTCAACCAACGTTGTCGTTCCTGTCGAGACCGGCTATTTTGCACTGCATGGACTCAGCAAACAGCTCGAAACACTAAGCATACTCTGCAAACGATGCAGCCAGCACGTACAGGTTAATGTTCTGGCCAGCATGTATGATATAAGGACAAAGATGGCCAGAGAGATCTTAGCCGAATTGCGAGCCCACTTCGGTGAAAGAATGCTCAGAACAGTCGTTAATTTCAATACTAAAATCAAGGAAGCATCAAGTTTTGGCCAGCCTATAAACGAATATGATTCCTCAAGCAAGGGCCAGAGAGATTTCCGCTCGCTGGCCGAGGAAATTATCGGCTCCGACGCAAGGCTGCAACACCGACAGATCGTCAACACTTTGGCTGATCAACTCGAATCTATCAGCAGCGAGGCCGAGGAATTGCTGAAGCAGGCCAAGCCCGAGGTAAAACCCAGGATCGTGGCTAAGCCGCAAGCCCCTCAGGAGCAAGCTCCGAAAGTTGAGCAGGTACAAAGTATCAGCCAACCACGACCGGTGTTGGACGAGATCGAGACCAAAGCACCCCAACAACCAACAATGGCGGATACCAATGCCAAACTCTCCGACTACTACGGCGTCAATCAGATAGATGACGCCATCGTATTCGTCACGTTGTATCCACGTGCAAACACTGTGCAGATTGCGGGCGACTTTAATAATTGGCAGCCGGCCAGGAATCCTATGCAAAGAGTTGGCGACAGCGGCATCTGGCAAACAGAACTGAAGCTGCCCCAGGGCAAATATCGTTACCGCCTTGTAGTTGACGGCCAATGGCAGCAGGACCCATATAACGAACGAACCGAAGTGAATCCGTTCGGTGAATATAATTCCGTTATTGAGGTAAAATAGATAAGGGTACAAGTCCATCCTTTATTTTTCGTTTTTGGGGTGGCATCCTCATCACTTGGGGATGGGGATGGTTTTCTCCTCTGGCTGAACATATCTGTGAGCAGAACCGAATAAGACGACAAAAATAGGAATACGAAAGTATTCCAAATAATTTGTAGTCCGGCAAAATCTTGACTTTCTACTGTCTACTGCCTGCACCCGTGGTGCCGCAGGCACAGGTGTACTAAACCAATTGGGGGATAACGGAATATGGGCAAATAAAAGCCGAGAGTCAGTAGAATGAGTGCTCACAGCACGGCACAAAGGATTGTGGCAATCATTATCCTTCTGGGGGGCATTTGCGTCCCTGTTTTTGCCAATCCCGTTTACACTTACGGCGGCGATTTCGACCTTCCAATTCCCGGCAATCCGAAAAACAGCAGAGGCTTGATGTTCGACGCCATTATAGAAATTCCCGACCATATCACTATCCACGACCTCGATGTCGGCATCAATCTGACCCACAGCCAAGCTTTTGACCTGCAAATTTTTCTGATTAGCCCTTCCAGAAACAGCGTGTGCCTGAATATGTATAATCTCGATAGGTATTTCGAGGGCGAAGATTACATCAATACCATATTTGACGATGAAGCCGTTCTGCCCATCGAAATGGGCGAGCCGCCATTTACGGGCAGATTCAAGCCGATGGAGCCGCTGTCGCTCTTTGACGGCGAAGATACCTACGGCCTTTGGCGGCTGCGGATATATGACGCTTATTATGCTGATACCGGCAGCTTGAACAATTTCAAGATTATTGTTACGGTTATCGAACCCGCCACAGCGATACTGCTGCTCGTCGGCATAGGATTCGCAACGCTGCTCAGACCGCGACGTTGAATATTCCAACTCTCCGTTATCTGTCTTCTGACCCGCCACACTAATGGCGGGTAAACTTCTGTTTTCCGATTCAAAAAACCTGTCCTGAGCGAAGTCGAAGGATTGGCTTTGTTTGGGTTTGTTTTCACCAAGTGTCCAGTGTGAATTTTTCTCATAATCCCTTGTTATAATTGAGCTTACATTCATTTGGGTTTTTCGCAAATTGGCTTTGTTTTGCATAAAAACAGGCCGATTTGTACCTGTGGCAGAGCTAGAATGTTCTTTACAATTGTAGAGCAGACCATGGCCACAGGCCTGCCCCCTAGGGGTGCCACGGCTAATCGTGGAATTTTTGGTTTTTGCACTGTAATTTCGCATGAGAATTCAGGTTTTTGAACATTTGAAATCTTGTCCCTTAGGGATGAATTTAGGATTTAGAATTTAGTGCTTAGGATTTTACACCTTAGGGGTGAACTTTTGATTTGCTTCTATTCTCCGCTTTCTGCCCTTCCTTCTTCGCTAAAGCCTGCCCGCCGGACGAGCCTTTGGGTAGGCGGGCTACGAAGGACAAGCTGTCTTCTATCCTCCGTCATCCGTCTTCAGTCGTCTGTCTTCCGACTTCTGACGGGTATTATACCAAAAACGGCTTAATTTTCAAGCAAAATTTTCAACAGTTATTAAATCTCTAACCTGTATATACCTATAACAATCCTACAAGCTGTTTGTCTAGTTTCGTTGTCCAGCGCTGGTTTACTCCAATAAAAGGAATCTGTAACCTATGCAGCTTAAGTTCCCTTTCCAACTCCTCAATGTAGATCCCTTTCCCTTTAATTATACGCTGTCCCTTATTAAGGTATTCAGGAGCACAAGCGGGCGAGAATTCTACCCCAATGATTCCCAAAATTTCAAAACCGGCCTGAGTCAGCTTCACCATGTAGCTTACCTGCTCTTTGGCAATTCGCGAACTCGTCTCTCGAAGCCCATTCTTTTCATACCAGCTTTTTCCACGTACATCTCGGATCAGTCCGCCTGCTGCGCAAAGGAATTCAGGGCAAGGCATCTGGAAAATATTGATATCATTGTCCATGCAGAACTGTGCTACCTGCTTTACAATCGCGGGGGATAGCTTTACTAAGCCCGTTGCCATCATAGCTTGAGCGAGTAGACAGTGAGAGATGAAGATACATTTTTGGGAGCGATTCATCTACCGCCTTTTCGGCCAATTGGTGATTCTGATAGATATTTGCAAAGCAACCATTGTCGTTCATCAAAACTCCAAGGGAGTGATACTATATCAAGGTTAAAGCGGTTTATTGCCATTTGTATGTAGGAATCCATTTTCCGAGCAAACTCGATCGAGTGCTGGTTGCTAGGCGAATTAAGGGGCCATTCATTTGAGACTGGGAGATAGAATATGATGTCAAAGCACCTAACTATTTCGAGGATATTCTCTATTGCGCACGTACTATCAATCCCCGTCCGATTTTCCGCATATAGTGTAAAAGCAAGAATGTCCACTGGCGTCCTATCAAATAGTTGTATTTCTGCACCATCTTCTTGGCATATAGCCCTGACTTGCTCAATCATCCAACGCGACCCTTCAAGAGTCTGCTCTTCCATCATGGGAAATGGACTTTGAGCGACAAGAGAAGATAAAGAGAACGTCTTGACTGAAAGCTCAGGATAACTCTTGGCAAATCTGCGAATGGTTTCGGTTTTTCCAGTCCAGTTGGTACCGGACAATCCTACACGAAACATGACTCACTCCTTACCACACTCAATAAAGCAGTACATGGGTACTTTGCCCGTCCGAAGGATGTTGGAGCCCATTCCATTTTGGGTATTTTGCAGGTAATCCTCCATATCAATGAACCAGTCTACAATCTGCCGAATTTTAAAACCAGCACCGATGCATATATTCAAGTAATCAGGCAAAGGACGGTAGAAATAGGTCAGCGGTCCAGCAACACCACCGATCTTGAGGTCTCCTATCTTGAAGGGTTTTGATAAGTCCCTCGATATCACAAAGTTTCCTTGGCTGTTTGGTTCTCCCATTCTATAAAAGTATGGATGCACCAAGGCTATAACCATTTTGCCACCTGGTCTTATGACCCGGTATATTTGCTTAACAGCTAGATCTAATTCCTCAAACCAAATAAGTACGAGACTCGCGACCACGACATCAAAAAAGTCGTCTTTATATGAGAGATAACGCACATCTTGGATTTCAAACTTCCACTCAGTTCTAACCTTAGGTTGTTCGATAATATCGCAAGCATATCCTTCACGCGGTCTAACGTCATCTAACAACCAACCATCTCCACAACCAACGTCTAGAAGTCGCGCATCTGAACAATCCCCAATCATACGAAGCAAATTGGGCCTTAGTCCGTTCCAACGCAGATAATGTGAATCTCGAGTCAAATCCGAAATCAATCTTGAATAGATTTGCGCACTCTTAGGCCATGTTTGCCAACAAGCTGATTGAGCCACAATCGATATATCTTTCTCACATGTTATTCTACTTCTCATAATCCTCTCTCACACGAGGAGCAAAACGAGACTTGCTAAGTCCCCTCTGATAGCAATAATCCGACCACATTCTCATACAAAGCCCGCATGTCGAATTCCCAGACGCCTTAATATATTCTTCCGGGGTAAGCCACGCTGAATCTACGTAATATTTCGGGTTCAGTTCAGGCTCGCTCTCTAATTCAATCTGATAAAGATGTAAAGTTACTGGTACTTGCATAGGATTATCAGAGCAACGTGCCGATTTGAGATAATGAATCAGTCGAATCGGTGCACCACCAAGCCGTTCTTTGGCCATTCTTTCCATCACTTTCTGGGCGGCAGCTAAATCACAGAAGTCTGGTAATTCCTCTGGAGTGAATTGAATTGATAGCAAACTCCATACGTTTGGGTAGTTTTCCATCTGGCCCGACCTCTTTACATAAAACGTCCGGCCATTTCTGAACCAAGCACCGATTACAGCATCAATATTTTGGTTCATAGTTTTCATCATCCTTCTCTTGTAATTATAATACCACGATTACTCATGTAAATCAACTTTGTTTGTTCTTGGGCTCAATTTTTAGTTGCCTTGGGGTGTTCTCCAGCTTTTTTCCTCCAACTGCTAAATTCAATTAGACCACGTAAAATATTAATCAATTCTTCACTCTCCTCGGCTTTGTAAAAAATGTGTGCGTTAAACAACCTCTTTTTGTCACCTGCATACGACCGGTAAAGAAATGTGTATTTCCGATTAACCTTCTCTATCAACGAACATTTAATCCCTACATTTTGGTCAAAAACAACCCTTTCCTTTAAGGCCTCAAACAAAGAATCGTCACCTCCGTTACGCAGGGCGTCTTTTACAAGTCCTTTCGACTTGGAGCTCACCAAAGTTATCTTTTCTTGGGAAGCATACTCTTTCACAAAATCTCTCATCTTCTCTGTCATTTTTTTCATTTTCTTTTTTAGCCGTTTTGAGCACTTGCTGAACTTAGGATTTCTATCTATGCTACTTGGTTGCAGCCAATCGAAATCCCCACAGAATACCGTGATATGCTCCGCTCCCTCATAGTATTCTAGCATTTTTGCCAAGTCATCTATCCTTTCTTTTTTTACTTTGAAAATTTCAAGTCCATGGGCGCTTCGGAGTTCTGTCTTCAGTCTCCATCTATACCTCCATGCTTGGAGCAATGGCACAATTGCAACGACGAATGCAAGAGCAACAAGCATATCCGAAACAACTGGTGCAAATTTCCCCTCTTTCTCTAATTCCTCCACGTTAGTCCCCAATTTCCCGGCTATCCAATTTGCATATGATGCCACCATACTTGGGCACTTTGCGGCGGTTAATAAATCGAGGTGTTTCCACACTAGGCACGCTGCTGTAAACGCTCCAAAAATAAGCAAAATATATAGAAGAGGGATTATAAACCACCTTAACACGCCTTTCAGGAAATTCACAATCCACTGTGCCACAAGCGGCCTCCTATTTGCTATAGTCTGAACGCTTCATTTCCCATCGAGTAGCAATCATATAAGATTCGGCAAACGTCTTAATGATATTTTGATCTTGCCTTTTGGAACTATCCTTTCTTTTGTCTCCTTGGCTTGTCCCAATACGCGGATTTACATGCAGGGCAGACTGTAGCACGCTCATTGGTATCCCTGGGCCTCCATTCATGGCCGCATCTATAGCACTTGTTGCCTGTGATGCGAACATTCCAGCCACCTTGTATGATATCCTTTTTCCCTATTCTTTTCAAAATATTTATATATACCTTAAAGTAATATACTATTATTAATTTAATTTTAGAAGTATATTTTTGATAATATTCTTAAAATAATATACTTTAAGTAATATATTAATCGGCTGTTTTCGAGCATAAGAACACTCTTTTTGTGAAAAATCTTCTTGCCTGAAAAGGGAAATCCTCCGAGGTCAATTATTTATGCAATAACTTAAAAATTGCAATAAGATATTACCCTGAAATGCCCAACATTGAACGATTTGTATGCCAAATCCTCGATGCGCGATCAACTGGCTATAGACTTGCCTATCTCCCCCAACCTAACAAATTAAGATAGGCTGATGCTACGTAGCTACTACGCAAAGCAGCATCAACGAAATGTGTTTATTATTTAGTACCCAATAGTGGGTAATCTTATCGTATTGCGTATCCCTTCTACGCCCCTTAGGGGCTACGAAGGATGAATTGCGTATCGCGTATGTCGTCTCCGCCTACGGCGTGTTTAATATAATAAATTGCCGGTACAAATTCCTTGATTTTTAAGGCCTTATATGGTATTTTTATAATGGAGGTAATTAGAAAATGAAAAAACGCTATCAGTTGCCTATACTAATTGAAAAAGATGAAGATGGGTTTTATGTAGTTGAATGCCCTGTATTCTCGGGATGCTACAGCCAGGGAAAAACCCTTGATGAGGCCCTAAAAAACATTCGAGAAGTAATCGACTTATGTCTCGAAGAAAAAGAAAATAAAGAAGCCCTTAAAAATTTCCAGCCCCAGGAATTAAGTTTCTATACATTATCTTATGCCTAAATTACCTATCATTTCCGGCAATCAGGCCATAAAATGTTTCTAAAGAATAGGTTATCAAGTCATTCGCCACTTGCCTCTCTTATATCAAGCATCAAGTATCGAGAATCGAGTATCTAACGAAGCGCGGAATCTTTATCGATTACTTTTTTCTGCTGAGACTTTTTGAAATCGGATAGTTTCTTTTGTAGCTCTTTGTCCGTCAGTGCCAGGATTTGAACGGCGAAAATGGCGGTATTTTTAGCGCCCGCCGCCCCTATTGACATAGTTGCTACAGGTACGCCCGGCGGCATTTGAACCGTGCTCAGCAGCGCATCGATTCCCTCTAAACCGCTCGCAGAGATTAACGGCACCCCAATAACCGGCAGCGTCGTTCTTGCCGCTAACGCACCAGCTAAATGAGCGGCCATACCCGCAGCGGCGATAATGACTTTTATGCCGTTCTCCGCTGCATTTTGAGCAAATTCAGCAGCTATTTCCGGCGTGCGATGCGCTGAGATAATCCGCACGACCGGCTTTATGCCGAATTCTGCCAGCGTATCAATGCAGCTTTTCATTACGTCCATATCGCTGTCCGAGCCCATTACTACAGCCACCGGTGATGTTTTTTCAGATGCCATTTGTTTTTTTCTTCCTAAAAGATTAGAATATTTTGTAGTTCACAAGCGAAAATTGTAAAGTGAAAAATGCAAAAATGCGGAATTCGACAGTTTTTCGTTTTAATCTTTTAATTTTTAGCTTTTTTGTAGGTGCCAAAATGCGAACCAGAAAGCCTATTGTTGCCGGTCAATTTTATCCATCCGGGCGAAATTCCTGCCTGGATGAAATCAAAGAATGCCTTGAGGCCCTCGCTCCTGTCTTCCGACAGGAAGACGCGGGGGGCGAGTCGTTGCCCGAAACAATCGCAGCCGGCATCGTCCCGCACGCCGGCTGGTTCTTCAGCGGCAGTACGGCGGCGATGGTCTTTTCAGCAGTAAAGCAGCGGCATGAAAAGATCGATACCTTTGTAATATTTGGAGCCGCACACGGCTACTTCGGACCGATGCCTGCTCTTGACGATAGCGACTTCTGGGAGACGCCGCTCGGAGATGTAGCCGTTGATACAGACTTGGCTGAGCGGCTGTTAAATCAAAAATTGGCTGTCAGCAATCCGTCAACTCATAGAAGCGAGCACAGTATTGAGGTCCAGGTGCCGTTTGTAAAATATCTTTTCCCAGATGCGAAAATTCTGCCGATTGTTGTCCCGCCGAGCGAAAAGGCGATTGTGCTGGGCCAAGCCATCGGCGACATTATTAAACAAGCAGGAAAAACCGTCGTCTGCATCGGCTCGACCGACTTGACGCATTACGGGCCACGTTACGGCTTTACACCGGCTGGAATTGGCAGCGAGGCCCTGGAGTGGGCACACAAGATTAACGACCAAGATTTTATTGACTTTGCCTTAAAGATGGAGCCGAAAGGCTTGCTCGACAGCGCTGCGAAGAATGGCAACGCTTGCGGCCCCGGCGCAGCAGCAGCAGCGATCGAAGCGGCAAAAAGCCTCGGCAAAACCAAGGGGGTGCTGCTTGCACACACCAACAGCAACGAAGTAATGCTCCGAAAGATGGGCACAACAAGTGCCGATAGCGTCGGCTACGCCGCGATAGTCTACTGAAGTTTATTAGTCAACATTTTTTGCTGCGCTTGAAAATAACTGTTGACAAACCAAGCTTATCGTCTAAACTAAAGTCTGAGTTTATATTGGACGATATATAAATATGTATTATTCGAGGTCGCTTAAAGATGTCTGGCTAAAGGCTTCAAGGCAATTCGGCGTGCTGCTTCTTACAGGGCCGAGGCAGGCCGGAAAAACAACCTTCCTTAAACATATCTGCCCCGCCGATAGGACATATATCACGTTAGATGATCCACCAACGAGGGCTCTTGCACAGGAAGACGGCGGCCTTTTTATGAAAAGATTCGCACCGCCGCTGCTGATAGACGAGATACAATATGCACCAAGCCTGATGCCGTACATTAAAATAGCGGTCGATTCGAGCAGCAAAAAAGGACAATTCTGGCTTACGGGCTCCCAACAATTTTTAATGATGAAAGGCATATCAGAAACTCTGGCAGGCAGGGTAGCGATTCTAAATATACTGGGATTTTCAAATCGCGAGAGAGAGCGTTCGAATTTGGATATTGAGCCGTTGATACCTGAAAAGAAAATGCTGGCACCCAGACTTTCTTACGCAAAGAAACCCAATTTAAGACAAATTTACAAAAATATCTGGCTTGGCAGCTTTCCAGCATTGGTAGCAAGGTCAGCGAAAAACAGAGAGCTTTACTACAGCTCGTATCTCCAGACATATCTACAGCGGGACGTAAGAGATTTAACTCAAGTCGGCGATGAAACGGCTTTTTTGAAGTTTATAAGAGCATGCGCCGCAAGGACGGCACAATTATTAAATCTGGCAGACCTCGCTAAGGACACCGATATAAGCATTCCGACAGCGAAAAAATGGCTGTCCATTCTGCGAGCCAGTTTTCAGATTTTCCTGTTACAGCCATATCACAGCAATATTACGCAAAGATTAATCAAAACGCCAAAGTTGTATTTCCTCGATACTGGCCTGTGCAGTTATTTGACTGAATGGACGAGTCCGGCAAATCTTGAGGCAGGTGCAATGTCAGGAGCCATTTTTGAAACTTACGTATTTTCGGAGATATTGAAAAGCTACTGGTACAAGGGACTTGAGCCAACGATATATTATTACCGCGACAAGGATAAAAAAGAAATTGATTTTGTTATTGAGAAGAATCAAAAACTATATCCCATAGAAGTCAAAAAAGGAACCGCGCCTAAGAAAGATTGGGTTGGGCAATTTTCCGTTCTGTCAAAATTAAAAAAAGAAATCAGCAATGGGATAGTAATTTGTATGACAGACAGAGCTTTGCCCATAGATGATAAAAATGATGCCGTGCCTATAACTATACTCTGAATGGCAAAAAACCACCCTAAAACGACGGGCCAAATATATCTTCCACTTCAGAAGATTCTTTGTAAACTGTAATAAAAGCCATCCTGTATCGACTAATATACTGAAAAGGCCAAGAAGCGCCGGTTCTGTCCTAAGGACTCCTGACGGAGAGCGGCTAATTGAAGGAGAGCAGTTTGCAAGTTATTGATTGGCAGGCAGTTGTGAACAAACACGGCCCGATTGTATGGAACACCGCGTACAGGCTGCTGGGCAACCATACAGATACGGCTGACTGCTTCCAGGAAACGTTTGTTTGTGCTATGGAAGTTTCACGACGTCAGCATGTGAGACATTTCCCGGCGTTGCTGGCCTGGCTGGCTACCGCCCGTGCAATAGATCGGCTGCGTCAGCGGATGCGCGGGCCTAATATCAGTACTAATATTGCTGATTGTGCAACTTTACCAAGCAGTGATGCCGAACCTTATCAGCATGTACAAGCACAGGAGTTAGCCGTCGGATTACGAGAGGCGTTGGGCCAACTGCCGCCGCAAGAATCCCAGGTTTTCTGCCTGCGATATCTAAACAATATGAGCTACCGCTCAATTGCTAAAGAACTTGGCATTAAAGCCAATACCGCCGGTATATTGCTGCACCGAGCCAGAACAAAACTGAAAGAGCATCTTGAAAAGGCTGCTGTTATGTAAGAAAGGCAGGTTTAATTATGGAAGAACCGAAAGACATTTTAGATAAGGCGATAGATGCCCTTGCAAATACGGATGTTCCGCCCGGCCCATCAAAGGAATTAACAGATGCAACCGTTGCGAAACTTGCCGAAGCTGCCGAGAATGTTCAGGATGAGTTCAAGACAAAAAGCTTCATTGACAGAATTAAACCAGTGAAAGGCTTGATAAAATTCGCCGCGGCAGCAGTGTTACTAATCGCCTGTGGTTATACAGCAGGTCGACTATCAGCCCCGAAAACGCCGGATATTGAACAGCTCCAGGCCGCTCTCGAACCTGCCATTCGGCAGAATTTGCTCCAGGAGATGGGTCAGTATATGCAGGCAGGCCTTGCAAGCGGTTACGCGCAAATTAAAAACGAGCTTCAGCAGCAATATCGTCGTGATCTGAGCGACTTTGCGATTCAGACCTTGGCCGCCTCAAGTACAGTAACAAACCAACGTCTCCAACAGCTTATCAATGCTATAAATACCTCTCAAACACACGAACGCCAGTGGTATGCAACGGCTTTAGAGACGCTGGCTGTGCAAACTGAAAACCAATTGCAGCAAACCAGACAGGACATGGCGCAACTGTTGTCTTACACCCAACCCGATAGTTTGGCCCCAAACAATACAAATGAAATGGACAAAAAATAATGAAGATTTTTATCCGAATGATTGCTATATCTACCATTTTTAACATAGCTCCTAACGGTTTTGTCTTGGCACAAGATTCCGAGCCTGCTGTTAGAAAACTGCCTCTGCGTGTCGTGGTCGATCCCCGCGTTGAATTGATAAGCACCATTTTTCGCCTGGCGGGCAATCCGGAATACTGCATGGGCAGGGTCGAGTCGTATACGAAAGATGTAGATAAGCACTTCGGACAGTTCCGCACACATCCAGCCGTGAAACTGGCTCAAAAGTTGCGCAAAGCCCGCGGCGTGTCGTATGACGCCTGCATGAGCATGGCCGTTCACATTACTGACACGGAGAAATGCGAAGAGCGAGTGCCGTTTGACCCGCGTCCCGAAACTTTAGAAAGACGCTGGCAGGTAAATGATGCACGGGAGTTTCTCGCCGCGGTCCGACAGTTTGTTAAAGATACGAACTTTAATGAGTTTATCGCGACCCATCGTTCGCTCTACGAAACGACTAAATCGCGGATGAAGGATTGTTTGGAGAAAAATGCGCACATGGAGTGGTTCGACGAGTATTTCGGCTCCCGCCCAGAGGCGAGTTTCACTTTGGCCATAGGATTACTAAACGGCCCAGGTAATTACGGCGCGCGCTGCTGCACCGTGGATGGCAAAGAAGAACTATACTGTATCCTCGGCGCATGGATGACCGATGATAAGGGCTTGCCGGCATTTAATCAGTCCATGTTGGGAACCGTCGTACATGAATTTAGCCACTCATACGTCAATCCACTCACTGCAAAATACAAAACAGAAGTCGATAAATACGCAAAGCTATTCGACCCAATTGCTGGCCGCATGAGAGCGCAAGCATATCCTGCGTGGGAGACATGCGTCAATGAGCATATTGTCAGAGCGCTTACGACGCGATACTCTTATTTAAAAGTAAGTAAAGAGGTGGGAGATAAATCGCTGCAAAATGAAAGACAGCGCAGCTTTTTTTACGTTCCCGCATTGTGTGACAGCTTAAAATATTATGAAAACAACAGAGAAAAATACAAAACCTTTGCACAGTTTTATCCGGAGCTAATCAAAGTATTTGAAGACTTATCTAAACAAGACCTGGGAAAAGATTTTTATTTTCTCCCTTATAAAGGAACTATTAATGCAGTAGCCCAAGATAAAAAGTCGTCTATCCTCATTATTCCGACAAACGAAGGTGATTTAGAAGTTCAAAAGAAAATACATGACTTTGTCCGTCAATATCAACAGCGTTTTTTTCCTAAATCACCGGTAATAACAGACTCAGAGGCAATCAAGCGGGATTTATCTGAGAATTCCCTAATCATTTTCGGCACGATGAACGGCAATCTATGGCTTAAAGAAAATGCCACAAAATTCCCATTCAAAGTTGAGAAGAATCGTATCGTGGCGGATACAATCTATGAAGGGACGGATTTACGCCTTATTTCCGCTTGGCCTAATCTGCAAAATTCAAAACGTGGTATTCTAATTTACACCGCACAACAAGCAAAGGACATTGTAAAAATCAACTCAGTCTTTCACGGGCCGACGGATTACGTGATCGCGCGCAACACGAATATCCTAAAGGCCGCGAATTATAATAAGAAAGACGGAGTATGGACTATAAGTAAAAAATATTAATACAGAAACAACAAGCTGAAAAATAAACCAAATTCAAATGAAAGGAGCAAGAAATGAAATCTTTAGCCCGAACAATTACTATACTTATCACCCTCAATCTGATAACAGCAAATCTTGCGTTAGCTCAGCCGGCTCCCACACCTGCAACTCCAGAACCAGCACAGGTAGAAGCAGTTGAGACTGCAGAGAAAGAGGCGCAATTGGAAGCCACCCGCGATCAAATTGAAGCAGCACGTTGGCAGATAGAAGCTGCAAAAAACACGGGAGGAAAGGCTTTGTCTAAACTGTCTAAAGATATCGCTAACCTTCGCTTTAATTACGGAATGCCATTTTCTCGCAGCGGTGCAGGCACAGTCCTGGTAATTCCAGCCTCGGAAATGAAGGCTGAAGACCTCGCTGCAATAACAGAAGATATGACTGTTATGTCACGCATCATCGACAGTCAATTAGGAAAGGAAGAGTCCAGGCATATCTGGTTCACAGGAGCTATGTTTGGTCAAAGCAGCATGGCTGAAACCATGTATCTTCAAGGCTACGGTGCGCTTTTCTTAAAGAAAGTGGACTTTCCGCTGTCGCCTGGACCTACGATGCAAGAAGAAGAAAAGGAAACTACAGAAGAAGATGTTGACCCAGTTTGGGAGCAGACGAAAAAGGACATTTTCGAACCGCAAGAGGAACGAAGACACAGACCGGAACGCGACGAAGAAAAATATGACGCTGAGAAGGTGGAAAATCTCAAAACAAATATCATCAAAGCACTAAAACACGCGACAAATATTCGAAACTTAAAATCGGATGAATCGGTGATTCTTACGGTAACTGGAAGCGGTGATTCGTCTGTTATCACAAATATTGCAATTCCTGGAACTGGGCAAGCCATTGTTCAACAAAAAGGTGCAAAATCAATTAGCGTAGTTACACCAGCTTTACCAATCGGCTCAGAATTTTCATCGCCTACGGTTCTTATCATTCGTGCGAAAAAGTCTGACATCGACTCATTTGCAAAAGGTGATTTGGACCTCGATAAATTCCGGCAGCGCGTACAGATTTTCACACAATAATTTGTTAAAACGCGTCAGTATTTGTTTAGCCCCCCGATCCTTCGACTACGCTCAGGACAAGTTTATCGGGGGGTTATCTTTTTAAACATCGAGATTCTGGACTTCGAGCGCGTGTTCCTGAATGAAATTCCTGCGTTTTTCCACATCGTCGCCCATCAGTATACTAAAGAGCCTGTCAGCCTCGCCGGCATCATCAACACGAACGTTCAACAGCGTCCGTGTAGCAGGATTCATTGTTGTATCCCACAACTGCTCTGCATTCATCTCACCCAAACCCTTAAAGCGTTTTATATCAATTCCCCTGCCGCCAATTTGCCGTATCGACGGGCAGATTTCACCAAGCGATGCGATATCGTAAGCATCCTTGTCATTTACTAATTGGAACTTGGTCGGCACAGCCTCGCCGGAAACAGCCTTAACCGGTTTTAACAGATAATCACTCAGGTCCAGGCTGAATTCTTTTTTTAGCTTATCATTTATTTGATTAATACGAACCAGCTCGTGCAACTCCTTGCCGTCTACCTCTGACTCGCCAATCTTATCTAATCGTTTTTCATATCCTCCTTTTTCGTAGAAAACCTCATCAGGTCGGCCCTGCACCTTGATAATAAAACGCGGCAGCCCACCTTTTGCAGGATTATAATGTGCGCTTACAAACTCTTCAAAATTTATCCCCCGCCTTGTAAGAACGTTGATAATTCTTTCAGCATCAGCCAGGTATTTAACAAGAGTTGACAATTCTCTATCCTGGACTTTACGGACCTTTACTCCTCCTGCCTTATTGGTCTGCCGTGACTTGGGGCGTTTCTTTCCTGCTTCACCATTCCTTATGAATAGTATCGTGCCCTCAAGGCCGCGAGTAACCATACGCTTTCGCATCTGAGCTTCACTTAGGATATATTCAGACTTTCTTTGCCCTTTAATCCTGATTTCATACAACGGCGGCTGAGCAATATAAATCATACGCTCGGTAAGCAGTTGTTGCATCTGTCTGAACAAAAAGGTCAGAAGCAGCGTTCTGATGTGTGCCCCATCAACATCCGCATCCGTCATCAATATAATTTTGCCGTATCTACATCTCTGCACATCAAATTCATCTACGCCGATGCCAGTTCCCAAAGCGCTTATCATCGTTCGGATTTCATCATGCGCAAGCATCTTCTCAAGTCTGGCTTTCTCCACATTTAGTATCTTGCCTTTCAGAGGCAGGATTGCCTGGATGTTCCTGTCCCGGCCGGCCTTTGCTGAACCACCAGCTGAGTCACCTTCAACTATGAAAATTTCTGTAGAGGTCTTTTCCTTGCTGGCACAGTCCCAGAGCTTTCCGGGCAGATTGGCACTGCTAAGAGCACCTTTGCGCCGTGTAAGCTCACGTGCCTTCCTGGCGGCTTCTCTTGCAGCCGCAGCCTGGATAGCCTTATTCAAAATGCGCTTGGCCTCGGCTGGGTGCTCCTCTAGGTAATGTCCAAGCTGCTCATTAACGGTGGTTTCCACGAAAGTGCCGGCTTCGGGATTCGTCAGCCTGACTTTCGTCTGTGCCTCAAAGTGGGGTTCTGACAGCTTTATCGCCACTACCGCTGTTAAGCCTTCACGCAAGTCATCGCCGGTTGTTGCCTGGCCGTTTTTAAGCAGGTTATTAGTCTTGGCGTAATAGTTCATAGTTCTCGTCAGGGCGGTTTTAAAGCCGGAAAGATGTGTCCCACCATCGATATTCCGGATATTATTTGCAAAAGCCAGAACGTTTTCAGTATATCCATCGTTATACTGCATAGCCACTTCACAGCTTAACTTGGACCCAGGGTCATCCTTGGCTAAGTAGATTACATCCTTATGCAGAGTTTCTTTGCCTTCGTTGAGGTGTCTGATAAAGGCCTTGACGCCTTCATCGAACTTAAACACCTCTTTTTTCTTTATTCTATCGTCACAAAATGTAATCTTTAGGCCCGCATTTAAATATGCCATCTCGCGTATTCGCTTCAGAAGTGTATCGTATGAGAACTCGGTATCGCCGAATATATCCTCATCCGGCATAAACGTTATTTTCGTGCCCCTTTTATTTGTCGTCCCTATCTTCTTCACTGATCCGCTTTTCTTGCCTCGAGCACATTCAAAATGATAGTGTTTGCCGTCCCTATAAACATCTGCTTCGAGCCATTCGCTGAGTGCATTAACAACGCTGACGCCTACGCCGTGCAAACCTCCTGCTACTTTGTAACTATCCGAGTCGAACTTACCGCCGGCATGAAGGGTTGTAAGGACAACCTCCAAAGCGCTGACTTTGGCTTCCTTGTGCGACTCCACTGGTATTCCCCTGCCGTCATCTTCAACCATACAACTGCCATCAGGACCTATCCTGATAGTAATATTCTGGCAGAAGCCAGCCATAGCCTCATCTATAGAATTGTCCAGCACCTCATAAACCAGATGGTGAAGGCCGCCAACACCACGGTCGCCGATATACATATCCGGCCGTTTGCGAACCGCATCAACCCCGCCAAGTATTTTTATATTACTCGCATCGTATTTATGTGTATCCATATAAACCTGCTGTGTGGAATTGTTATCCTACCCCCGTGTCTTCTGCTGAAGACAGGAACGGGGGTGTATAAATAATAAATCGGATTTTTGCCGTTTTTTGCTTTACAATTTATGCTGATACTTAACCAGCAGCAAATTTAAGTCTTGTTATGCGAAACTGTGGACATTGACTTCTTAATCCTGCCAGAATATCTGTTTGGCACAACTGAAGCTGATACATATAAGAAGGCGAATCTACGAGCACTTTAAGCTGTCCTTTGGAAATAGAATCGATTCGGCAGTGCTTACAAAGCTCAGGCGGCAGTAATTGCTGCCAGATTTCGTATACAGAAGAAAACTGCTCTTGCTCTGGTGCTATTTTGCTTTCCATCAGCACCGCAAGAACATCACCAAGCTTTTCTACCTCCCTGGGCTGTCTTTTAGAGAAATATATACTTTCCACCATCCGTTATTAACTGTTAATTGTAAGATTAATGCTATCCAAGGCTTATCGGCATCAGAACGTAAAGGAAATCCGCCCCGCTTTTTATAAGGCCGGGCGTATCCGACTGGCCCAGTTGCATCTCAAAATCTTTTGTATGCATAGCCCGCAGTGCATCAATCAAAAACTGCGGGTTAAAACCAATATCAATTGGTTTACCATCATATTCAACGGGAAGAGTAACCTGTGCAGCGCCTGCCTCGGGAGCTCGGCTTGAAAATTCAATATTATCTTTGCTGATAGAGAGTTTAATGCCTCTTGACTCTTCACTTGTTAATAAGGCCGCCCGACGAACAGCACTTAAAACCACCTCGTTTGATAAAACAAGCTTATTGCTATAGTCTTTGGGTATTATGTCTTCATAGTTGGGGAATTTTCCTTCTACAAGAACCGAACTAATAACCACATTTGCATATCTAAAAACTACCTGGTTATCAGTAAGCTTTACCTCAAGGTTATCCTTGTCGTGCGTGCTTATTTTAGCGAGCAACGACATGGTCTTGGCAGGAACTATAATTTTCTGTGTGGAAATTTTCTCGCTTGGAGATGAGGTGAGACTGACTCTGGAGCGTGCTAATCTTCTGCCGTCAGTAGCAACTAAAAGTAGCTTCTTGCCCTTAAATTCCCAAAGCACTCCATTAATAGCATAACGGCTTGTCTCTTTAGCTGTAGCAAAGAGGCACTGCTCAATACCGGCTTTTAGATTATCGAGAGGCATTGATATGTCAGCTTCTCCCTCAAAGGTCATTACTGAAGGATAATGCTCTGGTTCCTGTCCGTAGACGGTGAAATGGCTGTCAGCGCCTAATATCTCGCAAGTTCCATTTTCCGTCTTTACAGCCAGCACGCTTTCGCTGCTCTCTCGTACTATGCCTGCTAATCTATCCGCCGGAACTACAATTTCACCTTTTTCTTCAATCTGTACCTCTGTCAGTAAATAGCTAATCCCTGTCTCTAAATCCGTGGCTGATATGCGAACATCCTTTTCTCCAGCATTTATGTGAACACATTGCAGGATGGGCTTGGGTGTTCTTGCCGGAACTACAGAGACAAGTAGACCTAGCGCCTCGGCAAGGTTTTCTTTATTAAAGCTTACTTTCATTAAAGGCCTCCCTTAACAAAAAATAGTATTTTGAAAGACTACACTAATAAAGGAATATTTTCCAGCAAAAAAGGTATTATAACCATCTTTTTAGTGAAAAAAAACTGCTGATTTCAGCTTGTTTTGAGTAGTTAAAAAACAATTCCTGAAACGTACCGTATATACGGTTTATAACAGAGTGTCTGTGTTATATATGATTTATATTATATTAAATAAAGGTAGTATTATAATTAGTATAACCAGTGAAATTGTTGAATTTTACGTTTAATTTTTGCCAAGGCCTTATATGACAGATAGATATGTGTTTTATGGGGGGGAATTCAGATGTGGAATAGTTGTTGGTTTATCCGTGGGTTACTTGACAAAATTAACAGATCAGATTATTTACGTTTGTTTGCCTGATGATTTTATATAAATCCTCGTTTAGAATTTAACAGCTTATTAACAGGACTAATATAGGCATATCACGGAGTGATAATGGAGCGTGGCGATAAAGGAAAGGCTAAAAAGAGGGTGGAGGACTTATTTGTAGGTTTCGATCTTGGAAGCAGCAGTATTCATTATGCTGTTATTAGTCAGGACAGGAAAATATTGTACTGCCCGAAGCCTATAATGCACTTTGCAAATCCTATTGGCGCAGTTAAAGAGGCTTGGTTAGATACGACAGTGAGATTCCCGAAGAGCAGTATTAGAAACACCGCTTTTACGGGAAGTGGCGCTGTATATTTTCCGATTGTTTTCAAGGGCGTAACGCGTGTGTATGACAGCGTAGCAATTCCAAAGGGAGCGGAGATCTTAGCGCCGCAAGCGGTTTATATCTTTCACATAGGGGCTAAGGATTCTTATTTCTTCCATATAAAGCCGATAAACGGCAAGAGAATCATCCAGGAATGGCGGACAGGAAGCAAATGCGGCGGTGGCTCCGGCACGTTAATAGAAAAACAATGCAGAAGACTATTTCAAGGTGAGCTTAAAGAGCCGAGCCTAAAAGACGCTAATACTGCTCAAAGCGAGAAGGAAAGAGAAAAAATCAGGGTTGAAAACAGAAGGAAACTACAAGAGCGGCTGGAGCAGATGTTGCAAAAAGCTGAGGGCGAGGCAGGTAAGTCAGAAGAGCCAAGCGAATTTCTGGCTCGTTGTGGAGTGGTTATTCAGTCGGATTTGATCCATAAACAAAATGAGGGGGCGAAAAGAGAAGATAATTTAGCAGGCCTTTTCAGGACTGTTGCAAGGAATTATAAGATTGACGTACTGGGGTCGAGGGAATTCGGCAACATAGATAATCATAATTGCGCCATCACCACAGGAGGAGTTTTTACTAATGATATGATTAAAAAGAATATGGAGGAATTACTTGGGATACCATTAATAAGACCTGAGTATCATCACAGTATAGGTGCAATTGGTGCTGCTCTGAAAGGCATGGAAGAAGGCTCTGCGTTTGTTCTTGATCCAGTCAGGCTTGAGAAGGTCTCAGAGTACAGCCGAGAGAAAAGGCAATTTGCGCCCGCTCTTTCTAAATATCTTGATAAGGTTCATCAAAAAAGCAGCGACCTAAAGGAATCAGTAGAGAATGGCACAGAGGTAGTATTGGGAATAGATGGAGGCAGCACCACAACAAAGTGCGCCCTTGTTGAATTAAAGACTGGCAGGCTGTTAGATAAACTTTATATCAAGACCCACGGGGACCCGGAGCAGTCCTTGAGGCGCGTTATAAAATACCTTAGCAGGCACAAGGACAGGGTTGTTGTTAGAGGGGTTGGTGCTACCGGTTCTGCCAGAAAGTTATATGAGAAGATATTAGTTAGCAAAAAGAAGTTAAAAGAGTTGGTAGATAAGGGCATCGAAGCTACAGACAGAATCACAGACGAAATAACATGTCACGCTCTTGGCGTAAAACACTACGATCCTGCTATAGATACGATTTTTGAGGTCGGCGGCCAGGATATGAAGTTTACCACCTTTGCTAAAGATGGAACAGTCAAGCAGGCAAAAATGAACTATAGCTGCCAGGCAGGCTCCGGCCAAACACTCGAGAATATGGCGGACATTATAAATCTAAATGTGGAGAATTCTTTGCAAGAAGCGGCTCTTAAAGCCGAGAGGGTCCCTATTATCGACTCCACCTGCGGCGTATTTATGGAGATGGACGAGAACAGGCTCATAGCTGAGGGTTTCAGCAGGGAAGAAATAGCCGCCGCTATAGTGCGGGGGACAGCTGCAAGCTATTATTATAAGTTCGTAGGAGGCTCTCAGCACGTTGGCCGGAAATGTTCTGCTCAAGGCGGGCCACCTTTAGGCATAGCCTTTCTTGCTGCCCTTGCCCAGGTGACAGATAAGGAAATCGAGGCCTATCCGCACCGGGAAATGTTTGGTGCCTGGGGACAGGCGCTCGATATCATTGAGAATATAAAGCGGCTGGAGCAGCAGGGCAAAAAGTATGAGACTGCATTTAGAGGGTGGTCGTTGGTTGACATGTCTTTTAATAAGCGAAAAGTCTCGTGTAGAGATTTATTCAAAGAGAAGTCCTGCGGCATGAGAGATTGTCAGCTTGAGGTTTTTTCTATCGAGGATGATAAAATTTTAACGGGGGGCTTCTGTCCAAGAGGCAACTCGGAATCTGCCGGTAAGCCTAAAACGGATTACGTTGAAAAATACCACAAGATATACGAAAAATATTTCAAAAAGTACGGCAGTCTACTGGAGGAGATTTCCTCCCTAAATGATAAAGCCGTTAGAACGGTAGGGATTAAAAGAAGCACCGCAACGCTCAGCGAAAAGGGAATCTGGAGTGCAGCGTTATTCAAAAAGCTCGGCTTTCATCCGGTTGTATCACCGAGAAGTGATAAAGACATAGCAAAGATAGGCGTTGATAATTCAAGGACTGAGTTCTGCATAGCCAGAAAGCTGGTAACGGGCCATGCAGCGGTCTTAAATGCCTGTGCGAATGTGGAGTATTTATTTAATCCGAGCTTCATTGAGCACAGAAGACAGGCTCCCCCGGACCTTAAATACTGTATCTATACGGAATCCGAAGGTTATGTTTTAAACGATGTCCTGTCACTCGATAAAAGCAAACAGATAAATCCAATTTTGCATTTCGCGGATTTATTACTACTGGTTGTAGAGATTAAAAAAGAGTTTGCAAGATTAGGTTTCAGATTTACGGAGAAGCAGATTAAGCAGGCAATAAGATATGCAGATGAGGCGGAAGATAATTTTAAGAACGAGCTTTATAGAGAAGGTGACAGGTTTTTACAGAGAATCGAGCAGGCAGGCCAAAAGGGATATGTTGGAATTGGAAGAGATTATGTCCTGCTTGATCCGGAGGCAAGCTCTAATTCGGGAGCAATGTTTTCTCAGGTACGTGGACTGAACTATATACCGCAGATATTCTTAGAGCATAAATTCGAGGATGTCCCGCTTGATGGCTTTGTGGAAAATGAGTTCTGGGTCGAGAGTGTAAAGATACTCAAGGCTCATTTATTTGTGGCTAATCATCCTAATTTATTCGCTGTAAGGATGATGAATTTCGCTTGTGGGCCGGATAGCTTGAAAATCTACCAGGAGGAAAAGATTCAGCAGTCGGCTAATAAGCCTTTGCTTACTTTATTGACGGATGCCCAGACAAACAACGCGCCATTTGTCACGAGGACGGAAGCTCACGAGAGGGTCGTGAATCAGAGCAGGCCGAAACCGCTGAGGATTGAAGACCTAAAAATAACTTCAAATAACGGAAGTGCCAACCGGATCTGGTTAATACCCTATATGGGAGATGCCAGCCACCTCGCGGTGTCGGGGCTTAAGCATTTTGGAATCAATGCTAAGGTGCTGCCTACTAATACACAGAGAGGTAATGAAATAGCAAGGCAGCATATTTACACGGAGGTTTGCCATCCTCTAAAGGGTGTTGTTGGTGACGCGCTCGGATTTCTTAGTGAGGAGATTGAGAAAAGATCCAAGGCATACGTAGAGGATAAATATCTTGTTTTGCTGCCGACGACCAGCGGCCCGTGCAGATTTGGAAAGTACTCGGAAATTCTCAGAGAATTTATACACCAGAGGGGCTTATCAAAGGTCCCGGTGTTAGGCCCGTCTTCAGAAACAGATTACATTGATGTTCCGCTACCGAGTGAATGCAGCTCAGCAGACAAAATTAAATTGCAGAAAATTTTGTTTAAGGCGATAAAGGCATCCGACCTGCTGGAAGATACCTTTTTAAGATTTTACCCTTATGCGCAAGATAAAAAACAAATAGAAAATCTCAAAAAAGCTCGACTCGGTGAGCTGGAAAGAGTAGTGGAAAAAGGCGCCGTGACGGCTGATCTCATGCGGTGGGGTGAGGAAACGGCTTCTCTGTTCAAAGCGATTAATATGCGAAACGGCGGGCGGTTTCCTCTTGTTCTTTATATAGGCGAAATCTATATGAGACAGCATGACCCATATACGAGCTTCGTAATCAGACAATTGGGGGATTCCGGACTGGAGGTAATAAGGGATCCTATTACCGATTGGCTGGATTATGTAAACCAGATGAATCAGAGAAATTCAAGGCGGGATATTAAATTAGGGATTAAAGGCCTTAACATAGCCAGGACAATAAAGCAATCGTCTAAATTTGCCAGGTCTTTTATTAAGGGCAGATACATGTCTTACGTCGAGCAAAAGATAGCTGAGCCGTTTCATGAGGTGCTTGATGGCAGGCATGTTCTTCCAAAGCCGATGGAAATCATTGAGACTTTGGAGGCCGAGCATGAATTTCACGGAAATATTGAAGGTGAATCTCCGTTAAGCACTGGTATTGCATATTACTTTATGAATGAGCTAACCAGGCCTAAGGCTGATGCGTATATTTCAGGCATCTTCCATGTAGGGCCTTTTACCTGTATGCAGGAAGGGGTTGCAACAGCGAAGATCGAGGGGATGGCAAAAGAATTAAGAAAAAGAAAACCAGATTTGGTTTTCCCGATAATCCATGCCTTCTTCGGCGATTCAGCGAGTGCAAATCTTGATTCGGAGATTGCGGTTTTCACTGAGCAGTGTTATCAGAAAAGAGAAATGCTGAAACAAAGGTATGGATAAATTCGTTTATCGGTTGTGCTACTCGTTTCGTTAAACGTCATACGTTAAACGCAACCGATACGAGCTGCGCAATGGCGTAAGCCATCCCCAAGCGGACCGCAAACGTTACACGAACTTTACGCACTCCAAACTTTAGTTCACCTTTATAGTCCTCCTATTTCTCTTGCAACGTCTTTGGTTTATCTGTACACTAAATAAAATTTAATAGGCTGGTTTTCGCATGTTTTTGGGTCGGTGCCCGAGTGGCTAAAGGGGACGGGCTGTAAACCCGTTGGCGTGAGCCTACGGTGGTTCGAATCCACCCCGGCCCATTTCAATTCCGTATTTGTGCCGTAAGGCATCCCTTAGCGGATTTGAAAAGGAGCCTTATGCCGTGAGAGTGAATATTGGAAATAGCGTTTTAGAACTTCTTGAGGGCGATATTACTGAAATGCAAACCGACGCCATTGTTAATGCTGCTAATGCCCAATTAGTCCTTGGCGGCGGTGTAGCTGGGGCAATCAGGCGAAAAGGCGGTCCCCAGATACAGCAGGAATGTAACAAAATTGGAGGAACTTATGTAGGCGGGGCCGTGATTACCACCGGCGGAGACCTCAAGGCGAAGTACGTGATTCACGCGGTTGGGCCACGAATGGGCGAAGGTGACGAAGATAGTAAATTGAAAAATGCCACACTCAATTCGCTAAAATTGGCTGATGAAAATAATCTCAAGAGCATTACCTTCCCGGCTATAAGCACCGGTATATTTGGCTATCCTATACAAAGATGCGCCGAAATAATGCTCAAGGCTACTATCGAATATCTCAAGGGCCAAACAGGCCTGGAAAAAGTCGTCTTTTGTCTGTTCGGACGGGATAGTTACAAGGTGTTCGAGGAACAATTAAAACAGGAAACAACAGAATAGGCTCAGCTTTTAAAAATTTGTTTGTTAGAGTATTTTCAGTGAAAGCTTGTCACGAGCAGAGTCGAGGGAATAGATATCTTTGTAAGGGGATAGGCGCGAGCCTCCGTGCTCCTTGCCGTCCCATTAATAAGTACCATCTCGCACGAAAAATGTTTCTTGTGGAAAATACGTATTTTTTACTTTTTTACAAGGACTTTACTGAATAGAATAAACAACGTAAATGTATAGTTCGATAAAATCATCCGAGATAATATTGATAAACTCCATACAATATTTTGACTATTTTCCGTTATGAACAGGGAGTTTATTTTACCTCAAGAGATTTGCTTTAGATAGTCGATAGCACCTAAAAACGTGCTTTTAGCAGCAGTGCAGATCAGAGTAGAACCAGCAACGAACGGAACTTTTTATATGAGAAGACGACAAGGGAAAACATCACGTGAGCTTGGCTTGGAAATAGCCGCGATTTGTGGTACACATTTTTACAAGATTGAAAACCTTCATTACGGCTATTGGACTCTTGATTTGAGTATAGATTTAGCCAATTTGAATAAGGCTCAGGAGCAATATACGGATTTTGTGATATCTCACATCCCGCACGAGGCAAAAACGATACTGGATGTCGGTTGCGGCACAGGACATATCGCCAAAAGACTGGTGGATGCAGGCTATAACGTAGATTGTGTCAGCCCAAGTCATTTTCTTAGCGAACAGGTTCACGCGCTTTTGGCAGATAGAGCACATTTATTTGAGTGTATGTTTGAACAGTTAAAAACCGACCGTAAATATGACCTCATTTTGTTCAGTGAGAGTTTCCAGTATGTCGGCATGACCAAAGCACTCGAAAATATTACAGATTTGCTCAATGCTGGAGGTTACTTGTTAATATGTGATGTATTCAAGGTTGAGAATAGCAAAAATAGTGCTATGGGCGGTGGGCACAAGCTAAAAAATTTCCATAATCTAATAGCACATTATCCTTTTGAGCTCGTTAAAGACATTGATATTACACCTCAAACGGCGCCGAATCTTGACCTTTTCGATGATGCAATGAAGAGGGTGGTTGCACCTGCATTGGAAGCGAGCTTTGATTATTTACACTGCAGATATAAGCTGATGGCCAAGTTTCTGAGGTGGAAATACAGGAAACAGATAGAGCGTGCGTATGCCAAATATTTCAATGGCAAAAGATCCTCGGAGGATTTTAGAAAGTGTAGGACATACAGGTTCCTTCTCTATAGGAAGTTATGTCCGAATCCTATAGATATAGATATAGGCGCGGTGGACAGCCGCACAGAACCTGCATTATGCTGTTCCGCCCGGTGATACGGATTTACACACAGGTAGTCTGTGTGAATTTAACACACAAGAAAAAATTATGTAAAAATTTACAACTTATTTTCAAGACACATCTTACATTCGAAACTCATCCAGAAATCAAGCCTTTTAGGCAGATTTGTTGACCTCATTTCCTCATTCTTATATTATGGCTCCGTCTCTAACGGATTGACAAAAAGCCAACCCTTCGACCTTGCGCAGGGCAGGCGGTTTAAGTGCTGTGAGGCGCTTTGCAGCTACGTGGTCTTAGGAGTATATACATTTTCAAGGAGGGTAACATGTCGTTACGATTGTTGGCATTGAATTTTTTATCACTTCTTTTACTCGGAGCAGGCGGCTGCCGATCAGGCGGTGCACCACGACCTCGATTAGGATGCTATCCCACCACCACAATAGGTACAAGGTTCCTAAACCCGGAACATCTTGGACCACATCGGTATAAGTTTAGTCCGGTGGAAAAGAATGGGATAGTCTATACCTGCAATGCAGGGCATGTTGATGTTACCCATGTGAGGATAGCTGCTGACTGGACGGAATATCTTGCAATAAAAAGCTTTAAATGCTTTATGCAGGCCGATGACGGATTTTCATTCAGATTAAATGCAGATCGTTCAAGATATTATGTCCGAATTGGTTACCCGGACAACTGGGCAGAATTGCCGAAAGAGATTAAGGAACGGGTCGCCTGTGAGGCCGCCATCAAACTTGGACAGTATTTAGCTTTCACCGCAACTACCTGGCACGAGATTATGACGTGGTTCGGTTATAAGTGCGTAGGGGTTTTTCCGGAGTATCCATCAGCCTTTTCATGGGAGGATTCATTTTCAAATCTTCTTGGTACTTATGTTGCAGCTCAGGCTTTTTATGATAGCTACCATAAATTTGACGAAGCAATAACTTTGGCTATAGAGCGGGAATTGAAAAATCTGGCCGTTCAGCCGGCCCAAACCGCAAAAGAAGCAACTGCTAAGGTAAGAGGAAAATGGTTTTCAGGGCACATATTGTTTTTAGTCAGCATGAAAAAGAGAAATTTTGACATAGGCATTGATGACGGATATGTTACACCAACTCTCGTTCCTTCTGTCTGCCAGTGCACGGGGGCGATAGCAAAGCCATATCCGGTTCCGACTCTTGACTGTCTTTCCCAGTTTGGTCTTTTGGTGAAACTTGAAATTGAGCCAAGAGAGATGGAAAAGAAGAAAGTCCTAAAGATTGCTTATCCGAATGCCAAAAGAAGAGGAAAGCGGATTGAGCCCGCGATTCACTTCGCTCGAATTATGAACCATATCAAAAAAGATGCAGCAGAAAAGTATGGCGAAGATCTGATTTTAATAAATTAGCTGGTTCAATCTGTGCCAAATTCTAATCTCTAAATCCTAAACAATATCAAAATCCTAAATCCTAAACAAATTCAAATGACCAAAATTCAAAAAAATAAGTTTTGAACATTAGGATTTAGAATTTCGATATTAGGATTTCTTATTTCGTTTATGGATTTAAGGGTTGAAAAATTCTACCTACAAACGTAAGGTGCATCCTCTTTTAGCTATAGATATATCATCTCTTGCCAAATTTCACCTCTCTGGCTATCATAATGCAAATGGCGGCAAAACCACGCAAGCATAAAAATGAGCAGGCTCCCAGGGCAGTTAATAAAAAGGCCTATCGAAACTTCGAGCTTATAGATAAGTTTGAGGCTGGCCTTGAGCTTTTAGGCACCGAGGTAAAATCGCTGCGTGCAGCGCAGGCCGACCTCGACGGCTCGTATGCGAGGATAAAAGACGGCCAGTGCTGGCTGGTTGGAGCAAAGATAGCCCCGTACCAGCAGGCCGGGCCGGCTTCTCACGAGCCGACAAGAAAAAGAAAGCTCCTGCTGCACAAGATTGAAATCCGCAGGATAAAAACCAAGCTCGAACAGCGGGGCTTTACTCTTGTGCCTCTGCAAATCTATTTCAATAATAGAGGTTTTGCAAAGATAGAATTAGCACTGGCTAAAGGGAAAAGACAATACGACAAACGAAAGGCTATCACAGAACGCCAGCAGAAAAGAGATATCGATAGAAGCACAAAAAAGTATCGTGGTAAAAGGTAATCCGGCATGATAATTATTACAAATACGAAATCCGAAGCACGAAACACGAAACAAATTCAAATGACCAAAATTTAAAACAAATTATTTTGAACATTTGAATTTTGATATTGTTTCGGATTTCGATATTCGAATTTCGGATTTAGATGAATAGTTGAGGTAATGAATATGGCTGAAGAAGAAAAGAAAGAAGAGAAAAAGATTATCATTGATGAGGATTGGAAACAGCAGGCTCAAAAAGAGAAAGAAGTATTAGCTGCACAAGAAGAGAGCGAAGAAAAGAAATCCGGAGATGAGCGCAAAGCTCGCGGCCCAATACCAAGAGGTAATTTCGCTGGATTGATAAGCATGCTTACTACGCAGGCGCTTTTTGCATTGGGGCTATTAGAAGTTAAAGGCCAGGAAAAAAGAGAGCCTGATTTGGAACTGGCACGGTACAGCATTGAGATGCTCGAAACTCTCCAGGAGAAAACCAAAGGCAACCTGACACAAGAGGAACAAAAGGTTCTTGAAAATACCCTTAACGAGCTTCGGATGGGTTATGTGGCTGTGTCTGACAGGTCAGCGTCAAAGTGACGGCACATTCAACTATACATTCTTTAAGGCAACAGGCGTAAAAAACATTGGCAAATATTTTAGACAATATAATCGCCGATAAACGAATCGAAGTTGAAAATCGTAAACGGCAAAAGACTCTGGAGGAGCTTAAAGAGCAGATTCGCTCGATGCCGAGATGCCGTAACTTTTATAGGGCAGTCACCAAGTTCAACCGCCGGGGCATAAACGTAATAGCGGAGGTTAAAAAGGCTTCGCCCTCTGCCGGTATCATCTGCGAAGATTTTGATCCGGTGGAGATTGCACTTATTTATGAAAGGTGCGGCGCCGATGCCATCAGCGTTTTGACCGATGAAAAATATTTTCAGGGTAAACTCCAATACATAGAGCAGATAAAGCAGGTAGTGGATCTGCCGATTCTGCGGAAGGATTTTATTATCGATATCTGGCAGGTGTACGAGTCCCGTGCTGCTGGTGCCGATGCGATACTTTTGGTAGCTGAGACCCTAAAGCCCGGCGAACTAATGGACTTGATGATAACCGCTGCGGAATTAACTTTAACTGTCCTTCTGGAGGTTCACGGGGCTGATACTCTGTTGGCCGTCCGCAGTCTGATTGGTTTTCCGAACAGGGGATACAGCATTCTGGGTATCAACAATCGTAATCTCGCTACAATGGAGGTGGATTTTAACAACACGAGCAGATTGGCCAACCTCATCGATAACAAAAACGATCTGATTGCGGAAAGCGGGGTAAAAACGCGAGACAATGTTGAAAAATTAATATCGGTCGGCGTAAGAGCGGTTTTAATCGGCCAGATACTGTGTGAAAGTCCAAGTATAGAGGAAAAATTCAAAGAGCTTTTTGGCTCATAACGAAAGGGATTAGGACATTATGAATATTGTGCTTTATTTGTTAGTCGGCTTGTTAGGCGGAATTTTCAGCGGCATGCTCGGTCTTGGCGGGGGAATAATAATGGTGCCAGCGTTAGCCTTTTTATTTGGTCTTTCGCAACATCAGGCTCAGGGCACAACACTGGCACTTATGGTGCCGCCGATCGGCCTGCTTGCAGCATGGACATACTACAGAGCTGGGTTTGTGGACCTAAAGATTGCTGCGTTTGTGTGTCTTGGCTTTTTCTTCGGCGGTCTTTTAGGTGCGAAACTTGTCGTGGAGCTTCCAGATCCTCTTTTACGAAAAATCTTCGGTGTAGCGTTAATTGTTATTGCGATAAAGATGATTCTGACAAAATAACGGTATGATAAAAGGAAATTATTATGAACACCACTTTTGGCAATCTTGCTGAATTACGCAAACGGTTTATATTAACTATGACATTCCTTCTGCTTGTAAGTGCAGTCGGCCAGGCTGAGCCGAATGATGTATTTTGCAAAGAGACTGTTATAGCCGGCGGCCCGAATGGTTTCATGGAAGTACGACATGTCGTAATTAAAGGCACGAATTTCCAGATAGGGAAAAAGACCGCAGAGATTGTTAGAGACCACAGCTTAGTTAAGGTATTTTCCCCTCCCGAGACGCAGCGAAACCATACCCAGCGTATATATATGGAGCAGAATTATCCAGTATATTATGAACGTATGAAGGGGGTTGCAGCGGCTTTCGGACTGGATATGCAAAATGATAATTACGATTTTTCAGGGCTGCCGCAGCAGATGGAGCTTCCCGGTATTAAGGCTTGCTCTGCTGTATTTTACCCTGCGGCCTTTACTGAATCAGGCCACGATATATTGAGCAGAAACGCTGATTATTCAACGAGAACGCTTGACGTGGTAGATCCCAAGACAGGGAAAAAACCACCCTTTGTGGCGCCGTATGTGTTTGAAGTGTATCCTGATAAAGGATACCCTTGCCTTTATATCTGTGCTTTTGATTATTTGGGTGGTGTCATGGACGGAATCAACTCGCAAGGGCTGACCGTAGCGGTCTTTGCAGAGATGGAGTCGATGAGTACTTCAAAGCCAACAGCAGGAATTGGAATGCATGAACTATTATGTATGCGCTATTTGCTCGATATGTACAAGGACGTTGAACAGGCAAAAGAGGCACTTCTGTCTATAAACCATTTTTATATTTACATTCCGTGTCACTATATCATTGCAGATAGAAACGGAAAGAGTTTTATCTTCGAGTTTTCACCGCAGCGTGATAAAACATTTATCACTGATGGCAATGGTCCACAATGTATTACAAATCACCTAGTGTACAAATACTATAATGCCAGCAGTGTACCGGATGGCTTGAAGGAAAGTGCCAATCGTTTGGAGATTCTTCATAAGGCTGTGAAATCGGGTGGGAAATTTAATATCGAGCAGATGAAAGAGATAAATGGTCGCGTAGCGGTACCGCCTTTTGCGCCGCAGAATCCGCAATCTCCGCCATGGAGAACATTGTGGCACAGTATTTACGATATCAATGAAAGAAAAATGAGTGTTAAATTCTATCTGGGCGAAGAGCCTGACCCGAAGGATAAAAGTAAGGTGGTGTTGAAATATTCAAAGTACATCGACTTTAAATTGAGTGCAAACTAAACGAAGGGCCGCGTGTCAAGATTGTTGGTAAAATCTACAGAGGGAAAACCTGACAAGTAGGGGTCATTTCGACCGTAGCCCCGCTGCTTTCTTGCGAAAGCAAGAAGCGGGGCGAAGTGGAGAAATCTGCTTTGTCCTCAGGACTCCTTACGGAGAAGGCAGACCTCTCCACTCGGCCATACGGCCTCGGTCGAGGTGACAAAAGGCGACCAATCATTATCCATTGAGATAATAGGTAATACAATAGTGTCCACCTCACCTACAAACTTGACATGCACCCACCGTGAAGGGCAGCGTGGGCTGCTTTAAAATTGATAAATGGTGCTGGTATGATGGCAAAAAAATGGCTTGCAGTTTTAGTTGGTCTGGCTGGTGTGCTTCTTTTGGCTGCCGTGACGCTTTTCGCTTTTGGAGAGGATGATGAGGAACGCTTCATCAGAGCTGTCCAAAATGGGGACATTAAAACCGTTGGCGAAATGTTGAGCAGAAACAGCGAGCTTGCACGCGCAGAACAGCGTCAGGGCAAAGGGAGCCTAACACCTGTATTGTATATCGCGGTTGGCAGAGCTAACAGGGAGATTGTTAAGCTGCTTCTCTCTCATGGAGCCGACCTTAAAAGTTACCCACGTGCTTTGCGGTATGTACAAGACCCGGAAACAGCCGAATTGCTTATCGAGCATGGAGCGGATGTCAATTGGCAGGATGAAAACAACTCTGCCCGTACCGCGCTGCATCTATTTGCGGCGATGGACAACACTAAACTGGCAGAAGTGGTCATAAACCATGGCGCGGATTTAAACGCAAAAAACATGAATGGTGAAACACCGCTTCACAGTGCCGCCCAGGAAGGATGTTTAAATGCAGCGAAGCTGCTCGTCTCAAAAGGTGCTGATATTAATGCAAAGTCAAAAAATAACAGGACTCCGCTTGATTATGCGGTTAGGCCGGTTTGGGACGTGGATGTGTACGGATGGCCGCAGGGTAGAATCCACCGACGCAAGGAGGTTGCGGCTTACCTTCTTGAATGTGGTTCAGTTTATACCATCTTTGACGTAGCTTGGCTGGGTGACTTAAAACGAATGGAGGAGTTAATCAAAGGTGACCCTTCCCTTGTAAACGCACAGGCTGATAAAGAGACACCTCTTTTTGCTGCGATTCGGGGCGGAAACGCTGAGGTGGTTGAATACCTTTTGAAAAATGGTGCGCAGCTTGGAACCAAATCCCGGCATCGGCAGAGTCCTTTGCAGGTAGCAGCCTATCTTGGTTGTGCAGATGTAGCGCAGGTTCTCTTGAGCCACGGAGTTGATGTTGACCAGAGAGACCCCTGGGGCGAAACAGCTTTGCACTGGGCCGCTGTTAAGGGAAACACAGATGTTGCAGCACTTCTACTTGAGAGGGGAGCGGATGCCAACATTCAAACTTCTGACCAGACTGTGGATCTGAATGTACGCACCACGGAGACAGATCCAATCGAGCGTGAGTTTCGTTGGTTTAATACACAGGAAAAGCAGCGTGCTAACCCGCGGCTTCAGGTAATGTATCCGCCGCGGTTGGCATTTACAAAGGGCGATACGCCGCTCCACGCAGCAGTTTATTGGAACCATGCTAACATTGTCACACTACTCATTGGCAAAGGAGCCGACGTAAACAGAGTAAATAGCTGGGGCGAAATGCCTCTTCACTATGCGGTTGTGTGTCGCTACCATGATATTTCCAAACTGCTGCTTGATAACGGCGCAGACACCAAAACAAAAACGTATAAGATGACACCTGTAGAAATCGCCCAGAAGGTCAAAGACAAAAAGCTTGTCAAGCTGCTAACTGACTAAAAGTATTAAGCGAATCACGAGGTTTTCTGTGACTGCTGAATCTTCGCCCATTCGTCTTTGAGTGTGACGGTGCGGTTAAAGATGAGCTTGCCCCGCCCAGCGCTGGGCGGGGTGCTATCGGGGTCAACACAGAAATAGCCGAGCCGTTCAAATTGGAACCGCTGTAGTGGTTTTGTATCTCGCAGAGATGGCTCAACCTTACAATCCGTAAGGACCTCCAGAGAGTTGGGATTCAGATTGACGGTGAAATCCTGGTCATTTTCTACCTCTTCCGGATTTTCCTTTGTGAAGAGGTTATTGTATAAACGAGCTTCGGCATCCAGCGCATGCCGGGCGCTGACCCAGTGCAGTGTGGCCTTGACCTTGCGTCCGTCCGGAGCGTCGCCGCCTTTCGTAGCAGGGTCGTAAGTACAGTGCAGCTCAGTAATCTCGCCATCGGCATTTTTAATCACACTCGTGCACTTGACAAAGTATGCGTATCGAAGCCTTACCTCTCTGCCTGGGGCTAAGCGATAGAACTTCTTCGGCGGCTCCTTCATAAAATCATCCCGCTCGATATAAAGCTCTCGGCAGAAGGGAACTTTGCGTGTACCAGCACTTGCATCCTCCGGATTATTTATGGCCTCCATTTCTTCGATTTTGTCAGCCGGATAATTATCAATGATGACTTTTAACGGCCGAAGGACAGCCATTACTCTCGGCGAGGTCTTATTTAAGTCCTCACGGACGCAGTGCTCTAAAAGCGCGATGTCAACGGTACTGTTGAATTTATTAACGCCGATGACCTTGCAGAAGTTGCGGATGGATTCGGGTGAACAGCCCCTTCGACGCAGGCCGCAGATTGTCGGCATCCGTGGGTCGTCCCAGCCGGTGACGTGCCCTTGTTGTACCAATTGCAAAAGCTTTCGTTTGCTCATTACGGTGTAATTTAGATTCAGCCGAGCGAACTCGATTTGCTGCGGATGATATGCACCCACCGCGTCGAGGAACCAATTGTATAAAGGCCGATGATTTTCAAATTCGAGCGTACAAATCGAGTGAGTTATTTTTTCGATGGAATCTTCAAAGCCGTGTGCCCAGTCGTAGGTCGGGTAGATGCACCATTTGTCGCCCGTTCGGTGATGTGTCGCGTGCAGGATTCGGTACATAATCGGGTCGCGCATATTCAAATTTGGATGCGACATGTCGATTTTAGCCCGCAGGGTGCGTGAGCCATCAGGGAATTCGCCGGCTTTCATCCGCTCGAAAAGGTCGAGGTTTTCTTCGATGCTGCGATTGCGATAGGGACTGTCTTTACCCGGCCTGGTTAAGGTGCCACGGTATTCTGTGACTTCATCAGCGGAAAGTTCACAGATATAAGCCTTGCCGGCCTTGATAAGCTGGACGGCATACTCGTACATCTGCTCGAAGTAATCCGACCCAAAATACAGCCTGTCGTCCCAGTCCCAGCCGAGCCAGCGAACATCTTCGATTATGGAATCGACGTACTCCTGCTCTTCCTTTTCCGGGTTGGTATCATCGAATCGAAGATTGCAGGTGCCGCCGAATTCCGCAGCGATGCCAAAGTTCAGGCAGATACTTTTGGCGTGCCCGATGTGCAGATAGCCGTTCGGCTCCGGCGGAAACCGCGTTGCAACCCGCCCGCCCCATTTGCCGCTCTTGCAATCGTCAGCAACAATCTGCCGAATAAAATCCAGCTTTTCTATCATATCTTCCTCATATTGTTCCCGTCTTCGAGGAATGCCTTTACTGTTTCGGTTAATTCTGGGATTTTATTTTGCACGACATCCCACAGGATATCATTGTCTATTCCAAAATAATCGTGAGCAAGCATATCCCTCATGCCAGAGATTTTTCGCCATTCGATATTTGGCATCTGTGTTCTCAAATTCTCAGAAATGTGTTTGGCAGCTTCACCGATAATTTCCAGATTTCGGACAACCGCGTCATAAGTCCTTTCGTCAGATATTAGATCTGGTAAGCTTAGTCCCTTAGTGAACCGCATGACCTTATCACAACTGGAAGCAATATCTTGTAAATACATGGCTTCATCACGTGACATCTATAATTTCTCCTTCAATAGCTCGTCGAACTTGCGGGCGAAGAGCTTTGTCAGTTACAAGGTCAACCCTTATTCCCAGTAGTTCTTCCAAATAGAATTTTAGGTCCATAAATAAATCGAAGGTTGCCTTTTGCTTGAATGCCACGAGCACATCCAAATCGCTTTTGGTAGTTTCCTCATCGCGGGCAAACGACCCAAAAATAGAGAGTTTCGCGACCGAAAAACGCCGTCGGATTTCTCCCTTATGTTCTTCAAGACGCTGTATAACTTCTTGTTTACTCATAAAACTACTCAAATCGAGAACAACGAGTCCTCTATAATAACTCAAATAACGGATGTCATTGCGAACGGAAGTGAAGCAATCTCATTTAACCATGTGACAGAGATTGCCACGGCCCTTCGGGCCTCGCAATGACAATTCTGCAAATAATCTGTCATAGAATATTGGTTAGACATACCATGCTGCAAGCGACAATAATTTAGCATATAATCATTTCTTAGTCCAGCGCAACATTGTTAACAAGACGACGTCGGAGTAAAAGCAGGATAATCGAAACACCGGCAGAAACAAAGCAGGTAATTTGGGACAACGTAAGACCGCCGATGTAAAAATGATGTTCTACGTCACCTCTAAAAAATTCAGTCACTGCTCGCCCTATGCCGTAGAGGATCAGAAACCAAAGAAGCATTGTTCCTCTCCATCGCTGGTATTTTAGAAATTTGAAAACGACCAAAATGCACACCACAACCAGAATTTCATAAATCTGCGTCGGATGTAGTGGTATGCCTACCGGTGCGCCTCCTGCGTTTTCAGGAAAACTAATCGCCCAAGGCATAGAACATTTTTTGCCGTAGCAGCAGCCGTTGAATAAACATGCCAGCTTAACAAATATCCAGGGAATTGGTATCGACAGACCAACCAAATCAAGGGCTTCCCATCTTCTTTTAGACGAAATTACAACCAAAGGTACAGCCAAAACCAGATAAGCCAACAAACCACCCCATAAACCCCCTTGCATATAGTGAGCAGTGCTGAATAACGCCCGGAAGTTAAATTGTGCGTGTTGAATGTCGTATAGTATCTTGGCTCCAATGGTCATACCCGCCATATAGCAAACGCCTGCTGCAATCCAGACACGATGCCGAAGCCCCAGCTTTTTAGCGAAGTGAAAACCGACAATAAAATAACTTATAAAACTGACAGTATACAGGATACTATAAGTCGGGACTGGTCCGATTTGTGGCCACATTTATTTGTTCCTCAATTAAAACTTAATCGTAGATTTGGCTTTATTAAAAATACTAAAATTTTAAGAAAATTGATAGAGGGAAATTTATCGATGTCTTTTGTAGCCCCGTACAAATCCGCCGGATATCATGTCTGGCTCTTGACAATAGTTCTGTCGTAACTTATCCTTATTTTTTACGTATTTTCCGGAGCTAACGAGGTTTGTAATGGTAGTAACGCGATTTGCGCCGTCGCCGACGGGTTATCTGCACATAGGTGGAGCACGTACCGCCCTTTTTAGCTGGCTGTGGGCCAGGCATACCGGCGGCAAATTCATCCTGCGAATCGAAGATACGGACGTCAAACGCAATACGCCTACCGCTACGCAGCAGGTCATAGACGACCTGCGATGGCTCGGCATCGACTGGGACGAAGGCCCTGAAACCGGTGGGCCGAACGGGCCTTACCTGCAATCGCAGCGCCAACAGCAGGGCATATACGATAAATACGTCAATCAGCTTATAAGCGAAGCAAAGGCCTACTATTGCTTCGATACCCCGGCAGAGCTGGAGGCTATGCGTGCGGAAGCTACAGACCAGAAACAAAATTTAGCCTACACCCGGCCGGAAAGGTTTCCCGACGAAAAAGATGTCGAAAAAGCAAAAAGCGAGGGCAGGCCCGTGACGGTGCGATTTGCTGTGCCGCAGGATGAGGATATTGTTGTTCAGGATATAGTACGCGGCGAGGTTAAATTCGCAGCCGGTGAAATCAGCGATTTCATCATACAAAAAAGCGACGGATTCCCGACGTATAATTTTGCCTGCGTGGTCGATGACTATTTAATGAAGATTACGCACGTGATTCGCGGCCAGGAGCATCTCAACAATACGCCCGGCCAGCAGGCCTTATGGAAAGCACTTGGATTTGGCCAGCTTCCCCAGTACGTCCACATGTCGGTAACGGTAAGTGACACCGGCGGCAAACTCTCCAAGCGCGAGCGTCCAAAGGCGCTTCGCCAGGCAATAAAAACAGTAGAAAACATCGATTTAGAAAAACTTGCTCAGGTTGGCAATCTCAACAGCGAGGAATTGGAAAGTTTCATCAAAGGCAAGACAACACCCGATATGCCCGCAATTGACGCAATGGCTGAATACCTCGGCATTGATCTACCGGAGATTAATATCGTAGACTTTCTCAAGAGCGGCTATCTGCCCGAAACGATGGTAAACTTCCTTGCGCTTTTAGGCTGGAACCCCGGTGACAATCGTGAAATTATGTCAGTAGACGAATTGATTAGGGCCTTTGAGCTTTCACGCCTGACAAAATCCAACAGTCTGTTCGATAGGCAGAAATTGATTGCTTTCAATACCGAGCATATAAAAATGACGCCGCGTGAGAAACTACTTGAGCATTTCAGAAATTACTTAAAGACAATTGAATCTCCGGTACAATCTGCGGATGATAAAACCCTCAATAGAATTATCAACCTGTGTGAAGGTGCAAGGACGCTGGCTGACATCGAACGCAAGAGCAGATTTCTGTTTTTGGATAACGATAAAATAAAATACGATGAAATGGCAGTACAAAAAGTTCTAAAAGCCCCCAACTTTATGTTGGGGGTTACCCCCCAGACCGGCACTGAGCGAAGTCGAAGTGATAAACCTGGGGGTTTACCGGATAACGGCCTTGCAATGCTAAAAATAGTCCGCGATAAATTGGCGCAAATGCAGGAGTTTACCGAGCAGGGAATTGAGGAAATGCTGCGTTCACTTGCCAAGCAGAATAACGTTGGCCTCGGTAAAGTTGCTCAGCCGTTGCGGGTGGCTCTTTGCGGAACAACTATTAGTCTGCCGATTTTCGATTCGGTTGAAATGTTGGGCAAAGAAAATACATTGGCCAGGATAGATATTGCGTTGAACGTCATTCCTGCGAAAGCAGGAACCCAGAAAAATGATGACATAATGGATTCCCGCTTGCGCGGGAATGACATAAGGCAGTAAAACAGAACTTAGAAATGTCACTATTAGTAACAGGTTCCATAGCGATTGACACAGTTAAGACGCCGTATGGTGTTAGTGAGGACTGTATCGGCGGCTCGGCTGTCTATTTTTCTATGGCCGCCAGCTTTTTCAGCCCCGTGCGTCTGGTCGGCGCTATCGGCTCAGATTGTCCGTTTGACTTTGCTGAGGTCTTTGCCGGCAGAGACGTTGACCTGACGGGCCTGGAAGTAAGGCAGCACAGCAAGACTTTTCGCTGGATGGGCACCTACTTTGATGATATGGACGACCGCAAAACCGATTATATCGAATTAAACGTGCTCGCTGAGGACCCGCCAAAGGTACCTACGTCGTTCAAAGACAGCAAATTCGTGTTTCTCGCAAACACCGCACCGAAGCTGCAACTGCAACTGCTTCAGCAAATTCATGAACCGATGTTTGCAGCCGCTGATACGATGGACTTCTGGATTGAAGGTCACTTTGATGACTTAATTATGCTGCTAAAGAAGATTAACTGCCTTATAATTAACGAAGATGAAGCGAAGCTGCTGGCTAACGAGCACAATCTGATAAAAGCAGCGGAAAAAATCCTGAGTATGGGCACGAAGGTGGTGGTTATAAAAAAAGGCGAGTCCGGCTCGGTAGTATGTGACGCGAGCGGAAATAAGTTTGTTCTGCCAGCCTATCCGGCTGCCGATGTCAAAGACCCTACCGGTGCCGGCGACAGCTTCGCAGGCGGCCTAATGGGCTATATCGCACAAGCCGGCAAAACAGATTTTGCAACATTGAAAACAGCAGTTGCATACGGTACAGTTGTTGCTTCATTTACAATCTCAGATTTTTCAATCAACGGCCTGACAAAAACAACAAGACACAATATAGACAGCCGATTGAATGAGCTTCGTAAACTGGTGAACTTTTAAACAACGGATTGCACAGATTACTTAAAATATTTAAACCGACATTCTACGGCAAGTTTTTCATCTTTTCCGACACGAATTTACATGGATTTTTAACCACAAAATTACTTGTCTTCTTTCATAATTCAATAATACAATACTGTTTTTATAGCAGTCACTATTTCGAGATTTAAGCAAATTTACATTGAAAGGGGGTAACATAATGAAACCCAATGCAGCATTCAATCATTTTGTGAATTCGGTTTTTGGCATAGATACTTTAGCGTTAGATGAAACAAAAGATAATGCTAATAAAATTATAGGTGCAATTAACCACTCATATAAAGATGGAAAGTTCGGTGAATTCACCATAAATTTGAAGAAGCGACTTTGGAGGTTAAGCGATGTTATAAAATCTAATCCTTGTAACAGAAAAGTACTCACCGAGTAACAGAAAAGTACTCACCGAAAAAATTGCAAATTTGGCAACCTCAAATTGGCCAGGATATTATGCTGAGTTAGCAGTTTACGATTTTTTTACTGCATTTACAGATGTTCAATTTGAGATATCCGTACCCGCCACAGAGACTCTTGCCAAGCATACAGGCGCAAATCGTAAGGAAACTTCTTTTGATGGATGCCTAACAGCGATTGAAAATTTAACATTTCAAGTTAAGGCCCTTAAAGATATAACAAAAGAATTAATTGATAATATCCGTTCTGCAGTTTTATCTGAGGCAAAAGCAGAACACATCGTCGCCAACTATCCGAGCGACATTGATTATAAACGTATCGAAGACAATTTCGAACTTTTGGTTAAGACCCTAAAGGATGCTATCTCAAGAAAAGATACTCCCACTGAACTTAAAGACCAATTACCTGAGATTTCGTTTAGAATATTTTATGAAAGACAAAAAATACTTACCTCGGAACACTTCTACTTGCCATATTGTCATGCGCAGGAATGGGAAACATTTGTTCTTAAACACTTTGACCAATTGTATGATGCAAAAAACAACCTCATCGTTTATGTGTCGCATCCTTGGTTTAATGGGTTGCATATACCTTTTATGGGCCGTATTAATTTCTTACGCGCTTTTTGCCGACGGGTTTTTTGTAAACTGTCAAAAGAGACCAGACCGATTAGCTCACTAATGCCAAACCAATGGCCGAATGCAAATATCCAAGTATCTGAGATTGTGAAACGAATAGGGGCTATTCTGTTTCTATTTGATGACAATGTTGAACCCATTGCACCGGGTAAACTCCTTTCTCCGGTTCACCCAATGACTGCCTATTTATATCTCAATCCAAATTCACAATGTGCCAACAGTAGTAATAGAGTATTCGATCGCTTAATAAATGAAATGCACCCTGGAATGCTTTCTGTCATTGAAGGATTTGAATTCGATAATTATTGATGAATGCCGCGATTGCAAAACTACTACCCATAGACGACTTCGCCGTTTTCGGCGAAATCTGTAATAATCGATTCGCGGTTTTGCCATTCATCAGGGGTAAAGGCCGTCGCTTCTATCGGCTCAAAAAGAGCGTAAATGGCGTCGGAAAGTATGTCTATTCTTTCCCAATAACTTTTATTTTGAAAATCCCGAGAGATAACTACTATATCTATATCGCTGTCTTGGCGATACTGCCCTGTGGCGTAAGAGCCGAAAAGTATGAGTTTATCCGCCTTTATTCCCCTCGACTCAATGGCGTTCCTGAAAGCCGATATGATTTCTAAAACTGCTTTTTTATCCATTCGAGGACTTTCCTGCTTTCAACAAGTATATTTTTTACAACATCTTTTGTGTATTGACCCTGCAGCCTGTCTATATCTTCGGGATATCTTGTAGCTACGCTGGCTTCATTGAGCTTCACGATAAATTTTCCCGCTGTCTCAGCCGGCCTGATGTCAATTTTCTTCAGCAGATAAACAAGATTGTGTGTCTTAGGCGGTGGTTCTTTAAGACGCTTCTGATAAAGACCTTTTATCGCCTTTTCCACAGATAAATGGCACATAAAGACGGCATAGAAAAATTTCCCGCCGGCGAACATATATTCCGCTGTGTCGATGTCATAATCGGCCTGTTTCAACCATTCACGGCTCCTTTTGTCCATACGGTCTCCACGACATACTTTCTATATCCGTTGGAGACAGAATATATTGTTGTTAGCTTCCCTGTCAATAAATAAATGTCGACACGAGAATTACAGATTATAATGATTAGGCAGAGCCTGTTGGTTTTTTTCGTGAAATCGGTATAATCAGAGGTTAAAATGCGGAAAGTCTGACCGATTCGTTCTGTCATACCCGCGCAGGTGGGTATCCATTTATGAGAACGTAGCAGTGGATTCCCGCTTTCGCGGGAATGACAAACGATGACCAAAACGCTTTGGATATAGAATTTTGGTACATTGAAATTGTTTAGGATTTAGTATTTCGAATTTAGGATTTATAAAAGATATGCGTGTCTTTATAGCCATAGATATTAATGAGCAAATCAGAGTGGGGATAAGCCGTTTGCAGCAGCAATTGCAGAATAAAGCCAACGTAAAAAAAAGTGATGTCAAATGGGTGGAGCCTGACAATATTCATCTGACCTTGAAATTCTTGGGCGAGATTAAAGACGAGCAGTCCGTCGATGTATGCAACATAGTCAAAGAGGTTGCCGGCATACACAATAGTTTCGAGCTGGCGGTAGAATCGGTCGGCTGTTTCGGCGGCAGAAGCGCCAGGGTCTTATGGGTCGGCTTAGGTGAAGGAAACGATGGTCTGCTACAGCTTCAAAAAGACCTTGATGAACAGTTGGCTTTGGCTGGTTGGCCACCAGAATTAAGAGAATTCACCGGCCATTTAACGCTTTGCAGGGTGAAAAATCCAAAGGCAGGCTTTAAACTTGCGGAGATGATCAAAGATTATAAGGATTTCAAGCTCGGAACTATGTCCGCCGATTCGGTCTGCGTTTATCAGAGCCAGTTGACGCCGAGCGGTCCTGTTTATACTGTATTAGGCAGCTATAAATTAAGCTAAAAACGAAAAGCTAAAAATGCAAAACCAAAACTCAAAACTCAAAGCTAATTTAAAACATAGAGCATATCAATATTCTATCAAAGTAATAGAATTTATGGACACCTTACCAAAAGACTCCTGCTTCGATATTATTGGAAGGCAATTGTTGAGGTCTGCTACATCTATAGGTGCAAACATTGTTGAAGCCAAAGGTTCCAGTTCAAAAAAAGATTTTACGAATTTCTTTAGCCATGCTCTGAAGTCTGCGAATGAAAGCTTATATTGGTTTGGATTGCTAAGAGATGCTAAGAAGATAAATAATCCCCAATTAGAATACCTTTTGAATGAAACCCATGAATTGGCAAATATTCTCGGCTCGAGTATTTTAACTCTCAAAGGCAAAAGATAAGTTTTGGATTTTGAGTTATGGTTTTTAGCTTTAAGGTTTAAGTTTTAAGCTTTGTGGGAGAATATGACGATGGTAAAAACGAAAAAAGCAGAGGCAAGTTCGCAGGCAGCCGGAAAAGAAGCTGCTTTGCAGCGTGTTATCGCACAGATCGAAAAACAATACGGCCAGGGTGCCATTATGCAGATGGATGAGCACAAATACGCCAAGATCGCGGGCATCAGCACCGGCTCACTATCATTAGACATCGCATTAGGCGGGGCAGGTATCCCGCGTGGCAGAGTCACCGAGTTGTTCGGGCCGGAGTCGTCCGGCAAAACCACTTTGGCGCTGCATGTCATTGCGAATGCACAACGGGCAGGTGGCGTGGCTGCATTCATCGACGCCGAGCACGCCTTGGATCCAACCTGGGCTAAAAGGGTTGGCGTTGATGTCAGCAGCTTGTTGATTAGCCAGCCCGATACCGGCGAGCAGGCGCTTGAAATTACTGAAATGCTGATCGCATCTAATTCGATCGATATTATAGTTATAGATTCGGTTGCCGCCCTTACGCCAAGAGTAGAGATTGAAGGCGAGATGAGCGATACTCAGGTGGGACTGCAGGCAAGGCTGATGAGCAAGGCGATGAGAAAGCTCACCGCCATTATCAATAAGAGCAAAACCGCTTTGGTGTTTATAAACCAAATCCGTATGAAAATAGGCGTTATGTTCGGCAATCCCGAAACTACCAGCGGCGGAAGAGCCCTGAAATTTTATAGCTCCGTGCGAATCGATTTGCGACGAATAACAACGATAAAAGACAGCAGCGGTGCCATCGGCAACAGGGTCCGGGCCAGGGTCGTAAAGAACAAAATAGCGCCGCCCTTCCGGGAGGGTGAGTTCGATATTATGTTCGACAGTGGAATCAGCTACGAAGGTGATTTGCTGGACCTGGGCGTCGGATGCAAAGTGCTCGACAGAAGCGGAGCCTGGCTGAACTACGGTGATATCAGGCTGGGTCAGGGAAGAGAAAATGCTAAAAAGTTTCTGGCGGAAAATAAAGATCTGCAAGAGGAAATAAAAAATAAAATCCTTGCCGCCAAAGGAATGCCAACTCTTAGCGGTCCTGAGATACCGATAGTTGATTATCAAAAAGACACAAAGGGAAAAACCATCGACAACCGGGAAAGAATAAATGAGGCATAAAGTTTTAAGTGCGGCACAAATCAGAAGCAGCTTCATAGATTTTTTTAAGAGTAAGGGCCATGAGTTTGTTCCCAGCTCGCCGATAGTACCCATCAACGACCAGACTCTGCTTTTTGCAAACGCAGGGATGAATCAATTCAAAGACATCTTTCTTGGCTTGGTGTCGCCTGAATATAGCAGGGCTGTCAATAGCCAGAAGTGCCTGCGCGTAAGCGGCAAACACAACGACCTTGAAGAGGTAGGCAAAGACACCTATCACCATACCTTTTTTGAAATGTTGGGCAATTGGTCGTTTGATGATTACTTCAAGGCCGAAGCAATCGAATGGGCCTGGCAGCTTCTTACGGAGGTCTGGGGCATCGAGCCGGGACGCCTTTGGGCCACGGTTTTCGCAGGTGACAAGGCCGATGGCCTGCCGGAGGATGAGGAGGCGGCCAAGCTCTGGACTAAAGTGACGCCGATTTCTCCTGATAGAGTCCTGGCTTTCGGCAGAAAAGATAATTTCTGGGAAATGGGTGACACCGGCCCCTGCGGGCCGTGCAGCGAGATACATATCGACCTTGGGCCTGATATGTGTGATAAAAAAGATGTGCCGGGCCATTCCTGCGGCGTCAATGCCGGCTGCAGCCGATTCATCGAATTATGGAACTTAGTCTTTATACAATATAACCGCACGGAGAACGGCAAATTATTGTCCCTCGGAGCCAAATACGTTGATACCGGTGCCGGCCTTGAAAGGATCGCAGCGGTACTGCAGAACAAAAAGAGCAATTACGATACCGATTTGTTTATGCCTGTAATCGACCGTATTAGTGGCATAACCGGCCACAAATACACCTCGCGATTAGGTAACAAAACAGACAACGCCTTTAGGGTCATAGCCGACCATATCCGCACTCTGGTTTTTGCCATAACCGATGGAGCGATACCATCGAATGAAGGGCGGGGATATGTCATCCGCCGGATTCTTCGCAGAGCTTCAAGATATGCAAGAGTGCTGGGAATGCACGAGCCATTTATCTATAAGCTTGTGCCGATAGTTGTAGATACAAT
>Ga0315532_1000240_pt1 | contig 44982 bp, 40 predicted proteins | sample SalMarWE160370MG_FD_203082 | JGI IMG/M metagenome (GOLD analysis project Ga0315532, IMG submission 203082) | Salt marsh sediment microbial communities from the Plum Island Ecosystem LTER, Massachusetts, United States - Salt Marsh Sediment WE1603-70 ...
CTTTAAATGGTTCAACATCAGTAACTAGATTTACTATGTCATAGTCTTGAAATATATCCTTCGTGGCATTTGGATTAACTCGGGATCCGTTCATCAAAACTGCACGAATACGATCGTCATTTTGGGCAAAACCAATAATTAAATCAATTATTTCTTTTTCTGTTCTCGTTTTCATATGATATTCATCCTGTTGTATTTAGCCCGAATATTGCATATAACTTAAAATAACCGAACTACTTCGTTTTATAGCACTTACTGCTTGATCATGATATGACCTTGATACTTTTTCACTCTCAAAAACCGACAAAATCTTTTTTAGAATATGTTCCGAGTGGGAAAAGCTCTAATGCTTTTATGAAATTCAAAGTCCCTATGGAACAACTTTTCCGGGAGCATCCCTGTAACCACATGCAGCTGGTAGCTGGTGATTATGTGGCTGGTCTGGCAGAGGTATGTGAGAAGCTAAGAATAGGTTATAAGGTGCAAGATAAGAATCTGGAGTATGAAAAAGTAGTTTAGAGTGAACTCATTCACGCTTTTCAAGATAGGAAATACTCAGCGAACTACATCATTGCGAGCTTGCCAAAGGTAGGCGTGGCAATCTCCCGGGTTTGCTCTGGGATTGCTTCGTCACTGTGCTTCTCGTAATGATAGAAAGGGACGTATTTCTGAATATTTACTCAAGATACGAGCAACCAGCAAGGGGCAACGAAGTGGTCGGGGCGACCGGATTCGAACCGGTGGCCTCTTGCGCCCCATGCAAGTGCGCTAAACCAGACTGCGCTACGCCCCGTTCAAAATATCTAGCACTTCTTCTAACTCTTTTCCCAGGATGGCAGGGTCAATTAAATCTTCTCTTTCTCTTCTTTTTAACTCTTCCTTGGCTCCTTTAATGGTTAATTTCTTTTCATATAATAAATTCTTTATCCAGAGAATTAACTCAACATCTTTTTTTTGATAACGCCGATGACCACCTCGAGTCCTTTGGGGATGGAGCTGTTTAAATTGACTTTCCCAAAAACGCAGGATATAGGAAGGGAGTTGAGTTATTTCGCTTACTTTTTGTACAGAAAAGTATTTATCTGGAATACTCTCCTGCTGACCCTCTTCCTTTTTCTTATACAAAGAATTCATTCAACTGATTGTAGAATTTTTCTAATGGGGACACACTTGAGTGTGCCCCCATTATCTTCCCTTTTTTTGAAAAAGATTTTTCTAAGCTACTGCTTCTTTCAAGTTCTTCCCTGGCTCAAACTTAGGAACTTTCTTAGCTGGGATCTGAATTTTCCCACCAGTTTGAGGATTTCTTCCCTGTCGGGCTTTTCTTTTTCTTACCGTAAAGCTTCCGAAGCCAACCAGAGTTACTTTTTCGCCGCTAGCCAGAGAATCAGCGATGGCTGAGGTTATTGAATCTATTGTTTGCCTGCATGCTCTTTTTGTCAACCCTGTCTGACTAGCTACTTCTTCTACCAATTCTGCCTTGTTCATCCCTTCCCTCCTTTATGGATAATATTTAACCTCTCTTTAACGGGTTCTCTTCAGGTTTTGACTTTTTCTCCAATTTTACTCTCCTCATTCCTCGAAAGCCTCTGTATATTATTTCTGTGTTTAAACAAAATAAAAAGGGCTGCTATTATACTTAAAAAAAGGTAAAGTCGAGTATTATTTCTCAGCCAGAAGACAAAGAAAGGGAGACTTCCTGCAGCCACCATTGAACCTAGGGATACATAGCGAGTTAAAGCTATAATCCCTACCATAACGAGCAGGGATAAAAGAAAAGGGACAGGGGTAAGGGCTAAGAAGACGCCCGCTGTTACAGCTACTCCTTTTCCTCCTTTGAATTTTAGAAATATAGGCCAATTATGTCCAACTATAGATGCTAATCCGCCTATTCCACCCATTACTTGGCAGTCAATTCCCATGAGCTGCGCAAAGAAAAATCCTAAATAAACAGAAATTATTCCTTTAGTTATATCTATAATCAATACTATAAGAGCCGGAAATGTTCCTATAGCACGCAAAACATTGGTAAATCCTATGTTCCCGCTGCCAAAATCTCTTACGTCTATTCCTTTAAAGGCTTTTCCTATAAGGTACCCGGAAGGAACAGAACCCAATAGATAGCAGGCTATTAGTATTAAAAATAAAAATATAATCATATTTCAAAAGTTTTTTCTCAATTTCTCTTTTGTTTCTTCCCCAATGAAATCTCCTATTACAATTCCATCTTTTTCTGAAGAAGGGATGATGGTAATACTGTCTTTTCTCTTTCTAGGGGGCGTTCTTTGCCCTCCTTTCCTTGCTTCTTCTTCTTTTCTTTTTTTTCTTTTTGTTTGCATCAGCCTGCGAATACTAAGTCTAATTCGACGTTTCTCTCTATCAATTTCTACAATTTGTGCTTCTATGTTATCTCCTATTAAAGCAATCTTTTCTGGATGGGAGACATACTGCTCGTCCAATTCCGAGACATGGATCATTCCATCTATGCCCGGCGCTAAATTGACAAAGACACCAAAATTAGTTATCTGTTGGACTTTACCTGAAATCATATCTCCTACTTTATGTTTCTGTATGAGTTCTTTCCAGGGATCAGGCCTTGTCTGCTTTAAACCCAGAGAAATTTTTCTTTTTTTTGTATCAATATTTAATACTTTGACTTCCACTTCTTTTTTTTCTCCCAATATCTCTTTGGGGTGTTCTACTCGTTTATCCCAAGAAAGATCGGAAATGTGAATTAATCCTTCCAGTTCTTCTTCTATTTCTACAAAAGCGCCAAAGTCGGTAAGATGAGTAACTCTTCCTGAAACTATGGAGCCCATCTCATATTTTTTTTCTACTTCTTTCCAGGGATCAGGTCTTGTCTGCTTTAAACCCAGAGAAATTTTCCCTTTTTCTCTGTCAAGTTTTAACACCTTTAGTTTTAGCTTGTCCCCTTTAGAAATGAGATATCCAGGATCTTTTATCCATCCCCAGGAAATGTTTTCTGGATAGACCAGTCCATCAATCCCCCCCAAATCTACAAAGATTCCAAACTTGGTTATGGAATTTACCTTTCCGGTGACAATTTGACCCTCTTCCAGGCTGTCTAGTATCTTTTTTCTTCTTTCTTCTTTTTTTTCTAAAAGTAAAATCTTTCGAGAGAGAACTATATTTCTTGACTTTTTGTTTAATTCGATCACTCTAACGCTGATCTTTTCTCCTATAAATTTTTTAAGGTTCTCTCTTCTTGTTAAGCTTATATGGGAAGCGGGAAGGAAGGCGTCCAGTGAGTCTATTCTGGTTAGGAATCCTCCTTTTACCATCTTTTCTACCCGCACTACTATAGGTTTACTATATTTGAATGCTTCTTCGAATTTTGTCCACTCCAAACGGAAATCAGCCTCTTTCTTGGACAACAAAATATGATTTCCCTGACTTTTTGGCAAGACGTATACTTTCAGCGTTTTTCCTAATGGAAGAGCCTCTTCTTTTTTTCCGTTAAATTCTTCCCAGGGCATAAAGCCCTCCGATTTTGCCCCTATATCGAGCAAAATCCCTTCTTTGGTCGTTTGTACCACTTTAACTTCTATTATTTCTCCTCTTTTAGGGAAGGACAGGTTCTTACATTTCTGGATTATTTCAGCAAATTCCCCTGCTTCTTTCTCTTCCTCCCTTTCTTTCTCTCTTATTACTCTATCGGCGGCTTTGTCCAGAAGCCTTTCTTCTTTTGATTTAGACACTCTTTACCCCCCACTTCTTTTTGTATAATGGTTGCTTTTTATGCCTCATTTTAGTTGATTAAGGAAAGCTTATTCTTTATTTTTTCTATTGTCTCCCTAGGGGTAGATGTGCCTCCAGTAAGAGCAATTCTTTTTATTCCTTTTAGTTCTTCTATATCTAGATCTTTTTCCTTCTCTATGAAATAGGTCTTTGTTCCTGATGAACGACATAGTTTAACTAATTGGCGGGTATTAGAACTGTTATATCCTCCTATTACTATTACTGCTTCAGTTTTCTCGGCTAACTTCAAAATACCTTCCTGGCGTTCTCTTATTATTCTACATATAGTATTGAATGCTCTGCACTCTTTCCCTTTTATTATTAGATTCTTCACAATATTGCTAAAATTGTCAAGGCTTTCTGTGGTTTGAGCGACTATTCCCATTTTTCTTACAGAAGGGAGCTTCTCTGCCTCCCGTTCGTTCTTGACTACACAAACCTTTCCATTTTTTACACTTGCCATTAACCCCTTTACCTCAGGATGAGTATTGCTGCCTACAATAACTACTAGATAAGACTTCTGGGAAAGAGATTTTACTATATTTTGTACCTCTACCACATAAGGACAAGTAGCGTTCAGCACCCTTATTCTTCTTTTTTTTGCTTCCTCTATTAGAGAAGGGTCTACACCGTGGGACCTAATAACCAAGGTTCCTTCCTTAATTTGAGATAAGTTCTCTATGGACTCGATTCCCTTTCTTTTTAAATTTTCCACTACTTGAGAATTATGAATCAAATCACCCAGAGTATAGATTTTTCCGCTTCTTTTGATCTCGTTGAGAACTAATTTTAAAGCTCTTTTCACTCCAAAGCAAAACCCAATTTCCTGAGGAAGAAAAACTTGCATCAACTCAATCCCTCTCTATACAGAAGTCTCATCTTTTCTTCTAACTCATTCTGAAGTTCTTCTATATCTTTTCTGGTTATTTCTCTATTAGAAGCTATATTCTTTTTTAAAGGCTTTCCTGCCCGTGCCCTTATCCTGGCCAATCTTATCAGTTTTTTCCCCCTGGGTAAAACCTTTTCCGTTCCCCAAACAATTATAGGAATAATAGGCACATCAGCCTTGAGAGCTATTCTAGCTATTCCTGCATGGAGCTGCCCGATTGTTCCATCTATACTTCTGGTTCCTTCTGGGAAGAGAACAACAACTTCCCTCTTCTGTAAAAGTTTCAGAATTTTCTTATAGGTTGTTCTATCTATCCTCTCTCTCTTTATTGGAAAAGCTCCTAATTTCACTATCATCCAGCGAAAAAACAAATTTTCAAAGAGCTCTTCTTTAGCCATGAAGTTCACCCTGCGAGGAACAAAAATACCTAGAACAATAGGATCAAGATAACTGAGGTGATTAGAAGCAAGAATCGCCCCTCCCCCATAGGGAATGTTTTCTTTTCCTTCAATTTCTATAGCAAAGAAAACCTTAAAAACTGCTATTGCCAATCCTCGCAAGATAGAATACCAGAAGGGAGTACCCTTCATCGGACAAGTTTTCTTTTCAATATATCTAATATTTTATTTGTTGTCTGAGAAATATTCAGATGAGTGTTATTTATAACTATTGCCTTTTGAGAAATTTTTAAAGGGGATATTTTTCTTTGGCAATCTATTTTATCTCGGTTGGTAAGCCCGGCGGCTATTTCTTTCTTGTCACAAGAGAGATTTTTCTCTTTTTCTTCCATCCAACGTCTTCTTGTCCTTTCTCCTAAAGAAGCTTTCAGGAAAATCTTTAGCTCCGCCTCAGGGAAGACTATAGTGGTCATATCCCTACCTTCGGCTACTATACCACCTTTTTTACCTATTTGCTTTTGCTGAGTAACCAGTACTTCTCGCACTTCTTTTACACTAGAAACTAAAGAAACATATCTATTTACCTCGGGAGAACGAAGGAAAGAAGTTATATCCTGCTTATCCAGGTAGACCTTATTTTCCAGGTTAGGTCCTGGCTTCAATTGAATCTGTGTATTCTTAGCTAGTTCAGAAAGAGCTTTGTTACTCTTGATATCTACTTTATCTCTTAAAGCCTTCCATGTCAAGGCTCTATACATTGCTCCCGTATCTATGTATAGGTAACCCAGTTTTTTTGCTAGAAGACGGGCAGTAGTGCTTTTTCCTGCCGCTGCTGGGCCATCAATGGCTATAGTCATCTTCCTATCAAATTGAGAGGAAGATTTTGTCCAGGGCTCTGATGAATCTCTCGTTTTGTTCTCTGGTTCCAATGGTTAGCCTTATATATTGAGTGAGATTATATGCCTTCATTCCTCGAATGATTATTCCATCCTGGAGTAATCTTTTTTCTACATAGGAAGCTTTTATGCCCAGCTTAATTAGTATAAAATTGGCTTGCGTTGGAATATAGGAAAGCTTCATTTTGTTAAGGTTAGAATAGAGATATTCTTTTTCTTCCTTTATTAATTTCTTGCTTCGTTCGATTTGATATTTATCTTTAAGGCTAGCCAAAGCAGCTGCCTGGGCCAGGGAATTCACGTTGAAGGGTGGGCGAGCCCGATTAAGCATTTCTATGATTTGAGGTCGTGCAATTCCATAGCCTATTCTTAAACCGGCCAAACCATAAATTTTAGAAAAAGTCCGTAAAATAACAATATTGTTTTTTTCATTCAAAAGATTTATAGTCTGAGGATAATTTTCATCTTCCACGTATTCGAAGTAGGCCTCATCAAAAATTACTATAATTTGGGAAGAAAGGTCTTTCAAAAAATTTCTCACTTCCTTTTTTTCTACAATGGTGCCGGTAGGATTATTGGGATTACTAATAAAGATTAGTTTAGTCTTAGAAGTTATTGCTTTAGCCATTGCTGGAAGGTTTAATCTAAAATTATTTAAGGGAATAGGGAGAATTCTTGCCTGGCTCAACTGGGTATCTATTTTGTACATTAAAAAAGAAGGATCTCCCATTATTGCTTCTTCACCTTTCTGCAGGAATACGCGAGTAACCAGAGAGACTATTTCATCAGAGCCGTTTCCCAGAATAATCTCTTCTTCTCCCAGACCCAACTTATCTGCCAGAGCTTTCTTTAAGTAATAACCCCCTCCGTCCGGATAAATATTCACCTTACCGGCATATTTCTTAATAGCCTCTATGGCTTTATTAGATGGACCCAGCGGATTTTCATTGGAAGCAAGTTTAACTACTGTCTTTAGCCCAAGTTCTCTTTTCACCTCTTCTATAGGCTTGCCTGGCTGATAGGACTTGATTTTCATAATATCAGGCATAGCCAATAACTCAAGTTTATTATCTCTTAACAATGAATTTATTCCCTTTTTCCCCTCACCTCAATCCTCTCCCACAGGGGAGAGGGAAGGGAGAGGGGGTAAGTTCAACTATCTTGAACTATGTTTTTGAATTTCCTATGAATTTGGTTTTGAACTTGCTATGAGCAATGAACTATGAACTATGAGCTATTTCAATGTTGCCCCTTGACTAGCTGGTCCTACCAGCCGACTGTAACGGGCTAAATATCCTTCTTTTACGCCAGAGGGAGGCTTTTTCCAATTATCTCTTCTTTTCTTTAGTTCTTCTTCAGATAAGTTGATATTTAGAAGTCTTCCCGGGATATCAATAATAATCTCATCTCCATCTTGTAGAAGAGCAATGGGGCCTCCTACCTGTGCTTCAGGACAAATATGGCCAATACAAGGGCCTCTTGTTCCCCCGGAGAATCGTCCGTCGGTAATCAAGGCTACTGATTCGCTCAATCCCATTCCTGCAATAGTGGCGGTAGGGGAAAGCATCTCTCTCATCCCCGGACCTCCCTGAGGGCCCTCATAGCGAATGACAATAACCTCACCTTCTTTTATTCTTCCTTCATAAATACTCTTAACTGCCTCTTCCTCGCTATCAAAAACACGAGCTTTTCCCCGGAAGTTTTTCATCTTTTCGCTTACGGCAGACTGCTTTACTACCGCTCCTTGAGGAGCAAGAGAACCGGTGAGTACAGCTATTCCCCCCTCTTGATTGTAAGGATTATCTAAACTCCTGATTATTTCGTTGTCAACAATTTCTGCTTTCCGGGCGATTTCTTTTATAGGAATACCGGAAACTATGCAACGATCGGAGAGAAAATCAGTAAGTCGTTTTAATAAAGCAGGGATTCCACCCGCCCATTCCAGGTCTTCCATAAAGTATTCCCCTCCCGGTCGCAGGCTAACTAGATGAGGGGTTTCTCTTCCTATTCTATCAAAATCGTCAAGAGATAGGCTGACTTTTGCTTCCTGAGCAATAGCCAGAAGATGGAGTACAGTATTACTGGAACCTCCTAGAGCCATATCCGCCCGAATAGCATCTGTGAAAGCCTGGTTATTCATTATATCCCGGGGGAGAACATTTTCCTTAATCAAATCTATAATCCTCTCTCCGCTTTCATAGGCGAGCCTCTTTCTTTTGGCGGAGACAGCCAAAGCACAACCAGACCCAGTCAGGCTCATTCCCAGGACTTCCGTCAGGCAATCCATAGTGTTAGCTGTATATAAGCCCTGGCATGAACCGACTCCCGGACAAGCTTCTTCTTCTAAGGAATGAAGTTGTTCTTCATTTATTTCTCCCTTTTTGAGTCTGCCCACTGACTCATAGGAATCCCTCACATAAGAAAGTCTCTTTCCTCTCAATCTCCCCGAGAGCATAGGGCCAGCGGTAACAATAATGGTAGGGATATTTACCCGAGCGGCAGCCATAAGGGCACCAGGGGTTATTTTATCACAATTAGTAAGAAGAATAAGACCGTCAAAAGAGTGAGCTAGAGCTACGCTTTCAATAGAATCAGCTATCAGTTCTCGGGAAGGAAGGGAGTATCTCATTCCCATATGCCCCATAGCAATTCCATCACAAATAGCAGGAATGCCAAAGACAAAAGGATAACCCCCTCCTGACTCTACACCTCTTTCTATGAACCTCTCCAGGTCACGCATCTGAATATGGCCTGGAACTATGCTGCTGAAACTAGAAGCGATCCCTATAAAAGGCTTGCTTAAGGATTTTTTCGTTACTCCTGTGGCGTAAAGTAATGCCCGATGAGGAGCTCGTTCGATTCCCTTTTTTATTTTATCGCTACGCAATTTTTACCTCCAGGGTGAGATAAAAAACCCAAATATTGTAGAGGTCCGATTTATCGGACTTGTTAGCAAAGCGTGTTTCATAAATGAAACCTCTACTATATAGGATATCCCTCTTTTTTAGCGTATAGCGTAGAGCGTATAGCGAAAAACGCTAAACGCTATGCGCTGTTCAATATCCTTTTAGCTTGTCCTTAACTTAGAAAGCATAACCAACACCAATGCTTCCGGTCACTCCAAATGTACCGCCCGCGACATAGGTATAGCCTAATACGCTAGCACTCATGTAGATATACGCCAAACCTAAAGAACCTTCGATAATGAAGTTGTCGGTGAGAAAGTATTTATAACCAAGATTCGCTCCGCCGCCAAAACCTGTAGCCGAAGCAATTGTCCCAGCAGACACATAAGCAAAGTCTCCATGACCACCGAACCAGAATCCTTCCGGCGCAGTAGGGTTGAGATATTTCTTAATACCCGCTATCATACCAAAACCCGTTAATCCACCGCCAATAAGTAGACGAGGACTTGCATAAAGGCTCATTCCCGGATTAAGCACTTTTTCATATTGAAGGTTAATCACTCCCTGGGCAAGACCAATCACGTTCGTACTGACCACACTACCAGGTCTATTCTTTGCTAGAACCGTACTTCCCGCCATCCCCAGTATCAACATCATTACTAATACCAGACAAATCCCTTTCTTCTTCATTTTCCCCCCTCCTTTTGTTAGTTTTATAATTTTTCCCTTCGTCTATCCAATATTCTAATGTAAAATGCCTTATCATTAAACTGTCGTTCCTCTTAAATCGCAACATTGTAAAATGTACCTGATACTTAACTCGGCTTCGGATCCCGTTTTATGCTTATAAGTCTTTGTTTTGCCTTTACGAGATACGAGCGACGAGCAACTAGCAACAAATTTGGTGGAGGCAGGGGGACTCGAACCCCCGACCCCGTCCACGCCAAGGACGTGCTCTCCCAACTGAGCTATGCCCCCCTGTTACACTCTTTTTTCAGCGTCAGCCCATAATCTCTCCAATTGGTAAAAATCTCTTCCTGATTTGGAGAAGATATGCACCACTAATGAACCAAAATCTAGAAGAATCCACAAATCATTGGTAAAATGCCTTCGGTTGAGTTGTTTTATTCCTTTTTCTTCTAGCTCTTTCTCCAGGGCTTGCGCAATACCTTTCATGTGCAGAGAAGAATCTCCAGTACATATAACAAAATAATCAATGATGGGAAGGATTTTTTTCAGGTTCAAAAGTACTACATCTTTTGCTTTTTTATCCTCAACTATTTTAATAGCCTTCTGCGCCAACTTTTGAGAAGTCAAATTCTCTCTCTCCCGGCTACATAATTTTCTCCATCTCCATCATCTATATAGCTTATTTTTAGAAATATACTTCTCTACTGCTTCTGGCAAGAGATATTTAATTGTTTTTCTCTCTTTTATTCTTTTTCTAATTTCCGTAGATGAAATGGTCAAAGCCGGAATTTCCATCAGGTAAGTACACTGTTGAAAACGGGAATCTATGCTCTTGATATCCAGTTTATAACCAGGACGGGAAGCAGCAATAAATTTCGTTATCTGAGATAAATCTTCTGTTTTGTGCCAGGTGGAAATCTCAGCTATAGCATCAGCTCCTGTAATAAAATAACACTCCGTATTCTCTGGGTATATTTTTTTTAACTGGAGAATAGTCTCCCGAGTATAAGATTCACCCACTCGTTCTATTTCTAAGGAAGAGACCGAAAAATGTTCATTACTAGCCGTAGCTAATACTGTCATCATCCAGCGGTGTTCAGGCGGAGCGATTTCATTATTATCTTTATGAGGAGGCTTTCCCGAAGGAATAAAAAGAACTTCATTCAATTTGAATTCATCACGAATAAATTCTGCTGCTACTAAATGCCCTTGATGGATAGGATTAAAGGTTCCTCCCATAATGCCTAGTTTAAAGGTTTTTCCACTCATTTTGCGTATTCTGTAGCTCGTAGTTCTCTTATCACTGTTATCTTGATCTGTCCAGGGTATTTTAGTTCTTTCTCTACTTGTTGAGCAATTTTTCTGGAAAGTTCACTAGCATCCCCATCGGTAATTTCTTGGGGCTGGACTATTATGCGTAACTCTCTACCCGCTTGGATAGCATAAGCATTCTCCACCCCAGAAAATGAATTAGCTATTTGTTCTAATTCTTTGATTCGTTTAAGATAAGCCTCTAGAACTTCCTTTCTTGCCCCGGGTCGAGCAGCTGATATAGCATCTGCTATTTGGATCAAAATAGCTAAAATAGTTTCTGCGGTTTGATCTTCATGATGGGCAGCAATAGCATGTACTACACTGGTCGATTCTCCATATCGCTCAGCTAGATGTGCTCCTATCAAGGCATGAGGACCTTTCATTTCTTGGTCAACAGCTTTCCCAATATCATGAAGAAGTCCTGCTCTTTTAGCCTCTATATAATCTGCGTTAATTTCAGCAGCAATAATACTGGCTATATAAGCTACTTCTTTTGAATGTTGAAGAACATTTTGTCCATAACTGGTACGATATTTTAGTTTTCCCAGGAGATTAGTTAACTCGGAGGACAAGTCAGGTATTCCTATGTCGAAAGCTGTACGCTGGCCTTCCTCTTGAGTAATCTCTTCTATGTCACTCTTAGTCTTTTCTACTATTTCTTCAATTCTAGCTGGGTGTATTCTACTGTCAGCAATGAGCCGTTCCAAACTAACCTCAGCAATTTTTCTTCTTATAGGGTCAAAACAAGAAATTACCACTGTTTCTGGTGTATCGTCAACAATCAAATCTACTCCGGTAAGCGCCTCAAAGGTCCTTATATTTCTTCCCTCTCTTCCAATGACTCTTCCTTTCATTTCATCATTGGGTAGGGTAAGAGTAGAAATAACCGTGTCAGTTGCTTCATCTACAGCACAGCGTTGAATAGCTATAGCCAGAATCTTTCTTGCCTTTTTATTAGCTGTTTCTCTGGCTTCTTTTTCTACTTGCTGAATAATCTGTGCTGCTTCGTTTCTTGCTTCCTTTTTTATACTCTCCAACAAGCTTCTCTTTGCTTCCTCAGTGGATATTCCTGCTACTCTTTCTAACTCCTCTCTCCATTTGATTTGTAAGTCTTTTGTTATTTCCTTATCTTTTTCTAATTTTTGTTCTTCAGTTGAGATTTTTTTGTTTCTTTGTTCCAGCTCCTCTAAACGATGATCCAAAACCTCTTCTCTCTCTATTAGCTTCTTCGATAATTGATGAAGTTCATCCCTCTTTTCTTCAGTGTCTTTTTCAAAGGCACTTCTTATTCGATGAAGTTCTTCTTTCTTTTCCAGCTCGATTTCTCTTCTCTTCTTCTCTACCTCCTCGTCTACCTCAATTAATCTCTCTTTTGCTTTCGCTAGTAGAGATTTTGCTTTTATTCGAGCGATAAGAGTGGTTATTACCCATGCTCCTATTACTCCTGCTAACATACATATTAGCATTAGGTTAATCATGGTAAGTACCCCCCATCTATTTTCAAAGATCTACTCAATGTTATTGACGCTATTAAACATACAACCTGTGAATCTTTTGTCAAGAAAAGTATGAGAAGACGTCTCTTGTCAAAGAGTCATCAATTGATATAATCAAGAACAAAAAACTGATCAGAATAATGGGAAAAAATCCTACTTATAGAGAGCTATATGAGAGCGGAGAGTTACGAAACCGAATAGAGCGAGGATATGAAATACTAAGGGAATGCAGACTCTGTCCAAGGGAGTGTAGAGTAAACCGAGAAAAAGGCGAGAAAGGATTCTGTAAAGCGGGAATAGAGCTTACAGTTTCTAGCTTTCATGCTCATTTTGGAGAAGAACCACCCATATCTGGCTACCGAGGTTCTGGGACCATTTTTTTGACTTACTGTAATTTAAGATGTGTGTTCTGCCAGAATTATCCTATTTCCCACTTAGGGAATGGAAATCAAATATCTTCTTTAGTCTTTTCTCAAATGATGCTTAACTTACAGGGAAAAGGATGTCACAACATAAATCTGGTTACTCCCACTATTTTTGTTCCTCAGATCCTTGCTGGACTTCTTTTGGCTATTCAAAAGGGGTTGAATATACCGTTAGTCTATAATTGTAGCGGCTATGAGAAGGTAGAGACGTTGAAACTCCTGGAGGGAATAATAGATATTTACATGCCAGATATAAAATATGGAGGAAGAGAAGAAGGAAAAAAGTATTCTTCTGCTCCTGACTATTTCCAGGTGACAAAAAAAGCAATTAGAGAAATGTATCGGCAGGTAGGGGATCTTAGATTAGACCAAGAAAGAATTGCTAAAAAAGGTCTTTTGGTAAGGCATTTAGTTTTGCCCAATAAACTGGCAGGAACAACAAGGGTTTTTAATTTCTTAGCTAAGGAAATTTCTACCGCTACCTATATCAGTACTATGAATCAATACTTTCCTGCATATAGGGCAGAAGAATTTGAAGAATTAAAGAGGAGAATCACTGATAAGGAGTATAAAGAAGCTCTTAGTACAGCCAGAAGATTAGGCTTAAAAAAAGGATGGCAGCAGGATTGAAGTTATAAAAGGAGTTGAACATTAATCACCCTAAAGTTACATTCTATCTCAATCTGTTTATGATGGGAGTAATTTTACTACTCATTTCTTCCTTTATCCTGGAGTATGGATTCTATCTATCAAATGAGACTAGAATCTTTCTTCATCAACTGGACCTATTGATAGTGGGAATATTCATAGGTGAGTTTTTGCTTAAGCTACTCCTATCTCAAAAAAAGAAAATATATTTAAAAGAGAATCGGATAGCTTTTTTTCTTATTATTTTTTTCTTATTCTTTATTTTTTTGCTAAAGAATCCTACCAGTCCCTCTGGGTTAATTTATTCTCTAGATAGAATAGGTATCTTCGTCTGGCCTGGGAATTCTATCATAATCTTTGAAATTTATGCCCTTGCTTGTCTTTTATTGAGAATACCTCAATTGAACAAAGCGATCACTGTTTTAAAGATAAAACCACCCTGGATAGTCATTCTGACTTTTGTCAGTATCATTACTGTGGGAACCTTATTGCTTCTCCTTCCTCGTGCTACTGCACCAGGCAAAGAAACTATGTTTATGGATGCTCTGTTCACTGCTACTTCGGCGACTTGTGTTACCGGTCTGGTCGTGCTAGACACAGGAAGTCATTTTTCTTTGTTAGGACAATTAATTATTCTCTCTCTTATTCAGGTAGGAGGATTAGGACTAATGACTTTTACTTCCTTTTTTGTCCTGACTTTAGGGAAGGAATTTGGAGTTAAAGACCGCACTCTTCTGCGGGATATACTTAATTACAGAAGCATAGGAAGAATTGGGTCTTTAATTATATCTATTCTTGTTATTACTTTCACTATTGAGATAGTGGGGGCTATTTTTCTCTATATTCAATTTTTGCCTTACAATGGAGGCGGTCTTTCCTCTGCCTATTCCGCCATTTTTCATTCAATCTCTGCTTTTTGCAATGCTGGTTTTTCGCTTTATTCCGATAGTTTTATAAGATACAAGAATGACCTGGGTATTAATTTAACTATGAGTAGCTTAATAATTCTGGGAGGACTGGGATTTATAGTCATAGTTAATCTTCTACGCTGGGTGTATGGATATTTCAAGCATAAAAAGGAGTCTTTATCTTTGCAGAGCAAATTAGTTTTAATGGTTTCCTCTCTCTTGATTATAGGAGGAACAGCTCTCATTTTCCTGGGAGAAAAGAATGGTGTATTAAGCGCCTTTTCCTGGCAAGAAAAATTATTGACTGCCTATTTTCAGTCAGTAACAGCAAGAACAGCTGGCTTCAATACGTTGAATATAGGTAGTGTAGGTATCTTCTCTGCCTTTCTTCTTATTATCTTTATGTTTATAGGAGCTTCACCTGGTTCTACAGGGGGAGGGATTAAAACAAGTACTTTCGCTACTCTATTTCTCACTATCAGGTCTATGACCCAGGGAAAAAATCGGGTTGAGGTTTTTCATCGTACCATTCCCCCTTTAGTAGTCTATCAGGCTTTATGTGTAGCTATTCTTGCTCTGGGATGGATTGCCTCTTCTACTCTAGTACTTAGTCTCACAGAAAGTGCTCCTTTTATAGACATCTTCTTCGAAGAACTGTCTGCCTTTGGAACAGTAGGATTATCCAGAGGCCTCACCTCTCAGTTGACAACAGCAGGACGAGTTGTTATTATGCTCAGTGCACTGGTAGGAAGAATTGGACCCTTAACTTTAGCTCTAGCTATGGGAAGAGGGAAAATGAAAGAACTCTATCAGTATCCTGAGGAAAGAATAATGGTTGGATAGAGGAAAAAAATGCGTAAATTTGCTGTTATAGGATTAGGAAAATTTGGGGGAACAGTGGCTCAGAATCTGGCAGAAAGAGGCGCAGAGGTAATTGCCGTAGACAAGGACGAAAAACTGGTAGACAGTTTTGCCGAAGTAGCAACTCTCGCTGTGAAATTAGATTCTACAGATGAGGAAGCGTTGAAGACCCAGGGAATAGACAAAGTAGATGTAGCCATAGTAAGCATAGGGGACTTTGAAGCTTCTATCTTAACTACCGCTTTACTCAAGCGACTGGGAGTGCCCACGGTTATTACTCGAGCCACTCAGTCTGTATCTCAAATTCAAGAACGCATATTAAACCTGGTAGGAGCAGATAAAGTAGTTCTACCAGAAATGGAAATGGGAAAAAGGCTAGCACAAAATCTCTTAGTTTCCAATGTTCTAGATTATCTACCTATATCTGAGAAATATAGTGCCGCTGAAATCAAATCCCCCAGAGTCTTTTGGAATAAAAAGATAGGCGAGCTTAAAATCCGAGAGAAATACAAGGTAAATATTCTGGAAATAAAGAAGGTTTCCGGAGAGGAAAAAAATAAGCGAATAGAGACAATAAACTATCTTCCTTATTCTGAGGATGTTATTGAGGAGGGAGATATACTGCTGGTAATTGGAGAGGAAGAAGATATCGAGCGTCTCTCAAAAGGAGAATAAAAGTAGTTTCTGCCGGGATGGCGGAAGTGGTAGACGCGCATGGTTGAGGGCCATGTGGACTTTTAGTCCTTGGGGGTTCAAGTCCCCCTCCCGGCACCATAATTTGTTGCTAGTCGCTCGTTACTCGTATCTCGTAAGAAACTAAACATCCCTTAGAAACAAAGGGGGATTTGAAGCCGAAGAGGAAATAATCGGTTGTTCGTTTCCTGTTCTTATCGATGAACTATGAACTATTAACTATGAACTAACAAGAGAGGGGATTACTCCCCTCTCTTGTTTATTGTCCCGATTATTGAGCACGTCTCTTAAAACTAACCGACGTAAAAATGGAATCCTGCTCCTATGGTTATCCCTCCTGCCTGGACTGGGTTGGTAAATAGAGCCGACAACTCATCTGTGAAAAAAGGACCAGGGTGTTCTGTGACAGTCCACTCACTAGGAAAAGTAACTGCGCCCCATTTATCATCTAGACAGGAAATCCTATCCCGAATAGAATGTAAGCTCCACTAAAATCAAGGTTTCCGGTAATTTGTTCCGTATCGACCACCACACCCCAGTCTGTAAACGTTGCCTCACCCGTGGTCTCTATCTCTCCGGTGGACCTATAGCCTAACTCTGCTCCTATGGTCAAACGGCCAGTGGAATATTGACCCCCCAGGAAGCCGCGATATCCTATTTTGGACCCGCTAAGTGGCATGTCAATAGTAAAATCCTCTAATGTACCCCACCAGTCACCACTGAGTTCATAGTTGTCAGTAAAAGAACTTTTTCCCATGTAATAGCCGGGACCAGCACCAAGAGTTAGCAGAAAATTTCCCATGGGCAAAGTCAGCACTGGTTCAAAGGATACAAATAAACAAGAGGCACTTATGGTATATGTGTCCTTTTCTGTCATCCAATCCCACCACCAATCGCTCCAATAGTCGACGGCATCAAACCCAAAATCTGAGTTCATACCCATTAGATACCCTACACTTCCCCGTAATCCGAATGTCTTAGTTATTGTGTATTGTGCGTATCCCTCAACATTCCAGCCTCTGGTTATTTTTTCAGCCAGGTCAATACTAGCCGTACCCCCGATATCTTCCACCTCATTTTTAATATACTCAAAATACTCATTAAGATCATCTACCATATCGTTCCAATCTTCCGTGAAAAGATCCCCGCCCTTTATCAAGGGCGCCATAAATCCCATTCCGCCTTTTACTCCAAAGGATAACTTTCCTGCAGCAAATGCAGAAGTAGCTAACCCAAGGACTAAAGCTACTGCTAAAATCGCCCTCAATCCTTTTATCTTGTACTCTTTCATCTTTTATCTCCCTTTTTCTTAATCCTTATTTTCCTCCTGGTTCTCTTTCGAAGAATTCACTCTCTTTGAAAACTCATGCCTTTTTTCTTTTTTCAAAAGTCACCCCCTTTCTCTTGCAGAATATTCACCTTAGAATCTCATAACTATTGCTATTCTATCATACCTCAGCTAAAAGTCAATAGCAGTAGGACATTAGCAAGTCACTTATCCCCGTCTTTCTTTTCTCGTCGTCGGGCAAGGTAGGTCAGAAGTTTGTAATAGCTCTCGTTATCATCGGTATTCACAGACCTGGATGCTCGACCAGAGATCTCTTTTTCTTCTTGCCTCTTTTTCCTTTTCTCAATTAAATGAGTATACTTTTCTAAAGATTCAGCCTTTGATAAAGAAAAGAATCGTATAGATGCTTTCAGACCCAGACTTACTTCCTTTAGTAATAATCTTCCAATCTGGGAAGATACCGTCCTCATCCCGATGTCTGCCAACAACAAGAAAGAAGCGATAAGGACTAACCAGGGCCAAATGTCTTGAGGATCTGAAAAAGTAATCCTATTCTCGCCGAAAGGATTATCTTCAAATTTCAAGACTTGGCCCCCTGTTTCACTACTCAATTGAGTTAAGAGAGGTTCGTTTAAAGTTAATTCTCTATATTCAGGAGAGTAGGGAACTACTGTGCCTGCAATCTGGGAACTACCCGATTTCTCTCTTTTTTCATCAAAGATGCTGATGATATAGGGACCGACTTCATCCGCGTAAAAAGAGCTCAGGTAGCGACCAGGAGCAGTCTGATCCAAGAAAATGATTTCCTCTTTATCCTCAGGTTTAACTATGCGGGCTTTCAGAGACAAAAAATTGATAAATTCTCCTTTCTCATCAATGGCATCAACGATAAGAACTCCTTTTTCCTCTTTAACTGTAATCAGGGGGAAAAGAGTCTCTTCCTCAGAGGGTAAAACCCAGTTTATGAGCCGTTCCCAGAATTGAGAGTACTCCGGCCATTCCCGCCAGTTTTTTGACCAATCGCCAACAAGATCGGAGGTAAAGACAGCCGTCCTACCCAGACCATAGCGCCAGGTAACCAGAAGAGGGTCTTTGCGGGGAGAAAATAACTGCACATCAGAGACTTGTTTGGGTGTAGTAATGATATAACCTTCCAGGGGAGGAACATTCTGCCAATCAAGACTGGAAAGAATGGGACTATTCTCACTTACAATTGGAACAAACGATTCTCTTACCGTCAAGGTACGACTGATTCGTAAGGCCTCACTGGTAAAGATACGGGGGAGGGATTCAACATTGTTGGTATAGTAGGTTTTTCCCTTGCCCCAACCAGCAATGTCTTGCATCAATTCTAAATCGGCATCCTCCCCGATAGCTACTGTGCTAACTGTAATCTTCTCCTGAGCCATCTCTTCAATAATCTTTTCAAAGTCGCCCTGGCTGGATAAGCCATCAGAGAGAACAATAATATGTCTGGCCATGCTGGCTTCTTTTCTTAGTTTGTCAAAGACCTCTTCCAGAGCGGGGAAGAGAGAGGTACCACCACCGGATGCCAGGGAACTCAACTGGCGAAATATGTCTGACTTGTTGGATGTTGGTTGAAGCGGGACTGTCCATTGAGGCTCAGTATCGAAACTTAAAACTCCTATTCGTTCATGAAGAGCTAATAAATTAACTACAGCCAGAGCCGCTTCTTTGGCCAGCGATAGTTTGGATGAGGCGGAGGCTTGTCCACTTCCAGAACCCATACTGCCTGACTTATCTATTACTAAAACCAGAGAAAGAGTGGGAGAAATTAACTTTTGCTGAATCCCTGCATAGACTGGCAAAACTTCCTCCAAAATAGTGGTTTGATATCCTCCCAGACCAAAGCTATTCACCCCGCCAACAGCTATTAATCCCCTTCCTAAATCTCTGATGTAACGAGAGAAAAGGCTCAACTGATGTTGAGAAAGTTGAAAGGTAGAGATGTTGTCAAGAATACAGGCGTCATAGTCTTGTAGCTCATCAAGAGAGGAAGGAGCATTAAGGACGGAGCGAATCTCACATTGAAACTCTTTTTTTTCCAAAAGATGAATAAAATGGGAAATTGCTTCTGGCTGGCTAGTCAATAAGAGGAGTTTAGGTCTTCCCTCTACTATTGTATAACCACTAACCTCGTTGTTAGCAGCTATAGTATCTTGATGGACTTCCAGGACTGCTTTATAGGTATAAAATCCTCCTTCATTTAGAATATGCGGGAAGATAAAGACATTTTGACCTTCTCTTAATTCAATTCGTTCTTTAGCTAAAAGTTCATTATTACAGTACAGTTTGAGAGTTGCAGAGCTCTCCTGGAAACTCTGAGCTATAACTTTGATTTTGAGTTCTTCTCCTTGCTTAACCCGTTGAGGTACAATTAAGTCTTCCAATAAGGATTCCTCTTGTCCCAATGAGACAAGAGGAAGAATGTCTACCTTTATCCCCTTCTTTGTCAGGGAATCAAGAAGTACCCGGGCTTCTTTTCTATTTTGGTTGCCATCACTTAAAAGAACAATTTCTTTACTCCCCTTTTGGGGAAAGTTAGCTACCGCCAGCTCGAGAGCCGCCACAATATTGGTATAGTCAGCATTCACTCTGGTAAGAAGATGGGAAAACTCGAGCCGGCTTTGGGGAAGGGATTCCACAAAAGCTTGCCTGGCAAAGACAATGATTCCTGCCTTATCTCCTTCCTTCATCTTTTTAAGGGATTTTTTGATATAGTCCTCGGCAGTCTTTCTATTTTGCGCATTTATACTCTCAGAAACATCTAAGAGAAAAAAAATAGTCCTTTCTTTGGTAGGTAAGGAGATTTTGATTCCGGCCAAAGCTAAGATCAAGAAAGTAAGTATAAGGAGGCGAAGAAGAAGAGCAATTTTTCTTCTACCAGAGGAAAGTAAGGGATGGCCCCGCCTAGAAATATACCAGATAAAAGCAAGGAGAATTCCCAGAAGGAGAAACCAGGGATGAGAGAATTGGATGAACATTCAAGGTGTCCTTTTGCTGAATTTACTCTTTTTTTTACCAATAGCAGCAGGAAAATGATAAAGGTACCATTCTATAAAAAGAAGCAGACAAGATAGTAGAATGAGCAAGGGAGAAAGGGATAACTTGCTCTCTGAATACTCGTTTTTCACTTGTCTATTAACCTCTCTGGATGCAGCAGAAAATGTAACTCGGGAAAGAAGATTTGATTCATGTGCACTAAGAAGATTAGCCGTAAAGAGACTTTTTCCATCAAGGGTATAAACTCCGGCTATTCTAGTCTCAGAGAAAATAAGAGGATCCTTCCGGTCTTCAATTGGGATTATCTCATTATGAGGATTAACAATGGTGATCTCCTCTTTTTGAGCTTTGGGAAAAATCACAAATTCGTCTCCGGTTTGAATCTGCGAGTAAGTGGGATCAAAAACCTGGGGATGAAACCATTGAAGAAGGTTGAAGATAAAGGTAGGAAAGCCAATCTGAAGAGGAAAATCGGAGTAGTAGAGATCAAAGCCAATAAACAAGAGACGTAATCCTCCACTCTGCCAAACTTGTATCAGAGGACCTGCCGACGACCTGAGAAGTATATCAGCCTCAGGAAGAGTTTCGATTCCCAGGGATTGTCTCACATTCATATTTTTAAGATTGACAAAGCGCAGGAGGGGATGGTCCATTTGCCATTCAGTCAAGATGGGATTGGGCTGTGGATCTTGCTCTTCCAAAGAAAGATTGGGTGGTAGAACTCCCAGGCAAACTATATTGCCCCTCTTTAGTGGAGGAGGAACAATACTGTCGAAAATTATCAGATCATAACCAGAAAGCTCCTCAGGAAGAATTGTTTGTTTCTGGTAAAGGTTAACCTGGGGATAACTCTCCAGAGCAGCTTTCAGAAATAAGTTTCCCCTACTTACCAGAAGCACATTTAAACGTTCAGAGAAGCCAGGTAGAGCATAGGCGGTGTTGTCTATTGCCAGATCATCCTGAGGATAAGGATAGATTTCTGCCTTTAAAATAGTTTTCTCCTTGACTTCTAAATTTTGAATATATTTTTTTTCTTCTTGAGAAGAAAGAGCTGATTCACTTTTGAATATCAGGTTTTGTCCCAGCCATAGTCCGAGAGAAAATCTTTCTTTTTGCCAAGAAAAATTTGTCACTTTAACTAATAGCTCATATTTCTTACTATCCTCTGTCCTGGGCCTCAACTCAAAAGAGGTAATGGCCAGGTTGCGAGAATTTTTTTTATTGAGAGGAACAAGTTCTACGGTTTGCGGCAAAGAATCTAAATCAAGCTCAAAAGCACCATCAGTAAAAAAGATAACTCTTCCTTGAGTCTGGGTGGGAAGAATGGAGCTGGCTAATTCTAGGACTGCTGCCTCATTTCCTCTCACATCAGCAGGGGTTAGAGCTTTCAGTCTCTCTAAGAGATAGGACCTCTCATCAGAGAAATTAGCTATCAGCTGAGGCCGCTTGCCAGCCTGAACTAAAGCTAATTGCGTGTTTTCAGGAAGCTCTTTAATAAACTCCTGAGCTCTTTTCTTAGCTACAGCCAAACGGTTGGGAATGAGGTCAGTTGCCTGCATGCTGGCCGTAGTATCCATAATTATTACTATGAATTCCTTCTTTTCCTTTCTGGAGAGAAGGAATTGAGCCAGGGCCATAATAAGTAAAGTGAGAAGGGCAATCTGGAGGAAGAGAAGAGGTTCAGGAGGCAGCCGCCAACGAGGACGTTGAGCAGGAAGAGCCTGACGAATTCTTCGCCAGAAAAGAGTACTGGAAACAATAACCTTTCTCGGCCTTCCCTTTAAAAGATAGAAAAACAGAATTATTCCCGACAAAAGTAATAGGTAAAAAGCAGAAGGGTTAAGAATAGTCATTTCAAAATCTGCCTTTTTCTTAAATCCTGAAAAATGAAACTGGTCAGAGGAAGAGAAGTCAAAACCCGTAGATAATTGATTTCATAATGTTGACAGAAAGATTCAACTCTTTGGAAAAAATCTGTCAGCTCTTGTTCGTACCTCTGGCAGGTTACTTCATCAATGATAGTTTCTGTCCTCTGGTGAGTTTCTTTATCTATTAATACTACTTCTCCCTTTTCTATGGGTCGAACCTCATTCTCCTCTAAAATGTGTAGCAAGCAGACCTCCCAACCTCGACTTCTTAGAGAAAGTAGTCCCTCTTCATATCCCTCCGGATCAAGAAGATCGCTTAGGACAACAGCCATTCCAGCTTTTCTTTGTCTTCGACCAAATTCCTTCAGGCAAAAGCTAAAACTGGTTTTTCCCTGAGCATTTATCCCTTCTAAAAAATGAAAAAGGTTAAAAACCTGAGATTTACCCCGGCGAGCAGGCAAAGTTCTTCTCAAATGAGAAGAAAAAGTGGTACTTCCTACTTCGTCTAGATTAACCAGAGCAATGTATCCTAGTGCTGCCACCAGTTGGCAAGCATAATCTATTTTAGAAGGATTACCGCCAGACATAGATTCACTCTCATCAATAATAAGATGAACTCTAAGGTTTTCTTCTTGCGCAAAGAGTTTAACAAATAGTTGTTCCAGACGTGAAAAAAGGTGCCAATCAATGTAGCGATAATCATCACCTACCTGGTATTCTCGATAATCGATGAATTCCAGGCCACTGCCAGGCTTCCCTCCTCTTCTTTCTCCTTGGAAAAAGATCTTTCTGGCTCTTTTGCTGACAAGCTTTAACGAATCCAACTGATGTAAGAATTTGCTGTCAAAAAGTATCTTAGCCATAACTAGGTTCTTTCCGGAACTAACTCGATCACATTCTTGATTAACTCATCTGGGTCAACTCTTTCCGCTTCTCCCTCAAAGTTGAGAAGAATACGGTGACGAAGAGCCGGTAGGGCTACCTGGTGAATATCGGCAAAACTGACGTTAAATCTCTTTTTGGTAAATGCTCTAGCTTTCCCGGCAGAGATCAGAGCCTGAGCTCCTCGCGGACTGGACCCATAGCGAACATATTTTTGCACCTTTTGCGTAGCTGACCCTGAACCAGGTTGAGTGGCCAGTACCAAACGAGTAGCATAATTCAGAACATGTGAAGCAACCGGGATATCCCTTACCAGGAATTGAATTTGGCGAAGTTCGCTCTGACCGATGACTTTATTGAGGGTAGGCAATTCCCGGATGGTAGTTCGATTAACGATTTCCTGTAGTTCAAAAGAGGAAGGATATTCTATTTTCAATTTAAAGAAAAATCTATCTATCTGAGCTTCGGGCAAGGGGTAAGTTCCCTCCATCTCTATAGGATTTTGGGTGGCTAGAACAAAAAAAGGAAGTTCCAAGCTGTGAGTTACTCCGGCTACAGTGACTTTCTGTTCCTGCATTGCTTCCAGAAGGGCTGATTGAGTCTTAGGCGTAGCTCGATTTATTTCGTCAGCCAGAATGATCTGAGCAAAAATAGATCCCTTCTGAAATTTGAAGAAGCGTCTTCCATTCTCCCCTTGCATAATAATATTGGTTCCTACAATATCAGCTGGCATTAAGTCAGGAGTGAACTGAATACGAGAAAACTTCAAATCAAGAGCCTGGGATAAAGATTTCACTAAGAGAGTTTTTCCCAGGCCGGGAACGCCTTCTAGAAGAACGTGTCCGTTAGAGAGAATAGCTATGAGCACCTCGTCAATAATCTTCTCCTGCCCTACAATTATTCTCTTTACTTCATTTATGATACCCTCTATTTGCTTTTGAAATTCCTTAATTCTCTCTTGGTCTGGCACTTTATTTTTCCTTTCTTATTCTGGCTCCAGAGAAGAGAAATACTTTTTTATCTGCTCTTTATAAGAAAGAGGTATTCTTTCTTCAGTTAACCTATTCATCATTTCTTTCTTATAAGAGAAAAAGGCCTCCTCTGCTGAAAGTCCAGATTTATCAGAAGTATCGGCAATGCCCTGTAACAATCTCATGAAAAAGTAACCTTGCTTAAGTTGGCTTTCCACCTTGGTTAGTTCTCCCTTCTCTTCTAACTCAATTATCTCTTCTTTTTTATAATTTGAAGAAGTATTTCCAGGAAGGGAACCTGTTGCTAGACCCAAATCTGCCAGAAAATCCCTCTCTTTCTCTTCAGCCAAACTATATCCGTCATCTTTCCCATTCTCTACAGGGGATGAATTCATTTCTTTGCCAGGAATGGCTCCCCACGGTTCCTGGTCACTTTTCTTTTTTCCCAGTTGCTCCTTTGATCGCTGGTAACTTTTTCTTAAGGTTTTCTCCATCATTTGTAAAGCTTGTAATTCTCCTGTTTCATTGATTTGCTCTTGCAGGGGATATTGTTGCAGGAGATCATTTACCCCCTGATAATCTTCTTTCTCAAGAGCTTCCATTAGTTTAGAAAGTTGATTCTCATCGATAGCTCCTCCCTTTTCCTCTCTCAGTCCTTTTAATTTCCCCAAAAGGGATGTGGCAGTTTTCTTCAGGGCAGCAGCGATCTCCTGACTAAGCTGATGATAGGCCTGGAAGATTTGCTCTTCCTCTAAATTCTTATAATAGATATCCTTTCCCAATTCTCTCATTTCCAGAGCTAGAAGAGAGGCTCGTTCAACATTCTCTTCTCCCCTTCTTATCAATTTTTGCCCCATATTCATCAATAGTTGCCCTTCTTCCTGGAATAAATCAGGAAAATCAATTTTGCCTCTTGGTGGAAAAGGAAGAAAGTAGCTGGAGAAAGAAACTAATGAGATACCTATAAGTAAGTAAATTGCATATTTACCTCTCTCAAACCAACGGTAGGGGAATGCCTGGCTAGTTCTTACTCCTTGTAGGTGGCAGAGAGCATCTTTGGTCAAAAATTGAATCAACTCTTTCGGTCTTTTCCGGCTCTGATATTCCCAGGCTGTACTCACTCTTTCTTCCAGCCCTAGCTTCTTATCTATCTGAGAGGCAAGCCAAAAAAATGAAATTCGCTGCTGTCTATCTAATATCAAATATATGGCTATACCTAGTCCACAAAAAACAAAAAAGAATAGCGGCCAAGCTGAAGGTAGAGAGACAAATTTATCAAAGAGCAAAAGAGCTAAATAGGCACTTAGAGTGCAAAGAAACCAATTGATTAAGCACTTTTCTGTGCGAAGAAAGTGATATCTTCGGCTAAACTCTTTTAGTTTCAGAGCCAATATTTGTTTAGTTTTCATAAGCTAAAGCCTCTTTTTATCTTTTTTAACTTCCTAAGAGAAATGAAAAGAGGAAAAAAGGATAAAACCAAGCTAGAAAGAAGAAACCAGGGATTCAAGTAAAATAGCTCCACTTCTGTTGTCCGGGTCAAAAAAAGACCTAAAAAGAAAAGAATAGTCAACATATTCAGGATAAAAGAAGAAATAGTAGGACTGCCGAGCACAAAACGGAAGAAAAGACCAAGATTAATGAAGGTAATGATAGGAATTGGAATGAGAAAATAGACTCTCAATGCTGATTTTATGGTTGCTCCTTCCATAAAGTAAGCTAAAACAAGTAAGGGTGATGAGGAAAAAAGTATGAAGAGGACAATGAGGAAAATCCCTCCCCATTTGCCCAGCGCTATCTCTTGGGGGGTGAGAGGAGTATATCTTAGCCAATCATCAAAACTAATTTCTTTATCCAGGGAAATACCCACAGCAAGTCTTCCGCTAAGGTAGGTTAGGATAACTATTTGCGAATAACTTAACACCAGAAGAAGCTGAGGCGCCTGAAAGCTCAAGGAAGGAGTAGTGGGCCAGATGATGATCAGCGGTAGAGAGAGTATTATCAGATAAGAGAGATGGATCTTGGTAAATGTTCTCCCTCCCAGATAGGCTTTTAAGTCATTCACCAGAACAAAACGAAAGCGTTTTATCATATTAAATACCTTCGGGATATGGTGAATCGTATCTCATGAATGGTGAATCGTTTTTCACTATACGCTATCCGCTAAACGCTATCTGCTATGAAAAGCGGTATTATCGCCAGGCCAATGAAAGCACAATTGAGCGACTGATAACTCTTTACTAAAGTTTGAGGATTTTCCTCAAACCAGGCCAATAATACAGGAGATTTTGCAGCTATATTTTTCAAAGGTCCTGCAAAATTCCACATCTGGTCAAGCACCTTTGTTTTTAATTCAATTCGGGGATCTTTGGATCTAACTTCTTCATTGTAGAGTGAAGAGAAGGAAGGTAAAGTCTCCCTCTCTTTTAAATTAAGCGTTAAATCAGCTTCATTGAAGGCAGGAAGTTCTTTCAAGAAAGAGCTATGCTCGCCATATAAAAAGAATAAATCCTGCAAAGGAAAAGAATTCAAGTTTTGTAGGCTCACCGTTATAATTTCTTTGCTTCTGGTGGTTTTTGTTATCAGCGAGAAAGGTAGGATAGTTTCCAGACGAAATAGATGAAAAGACCAGGCAGAGCTATCAGAAGACGAGGTCCAGCGAATCTTTCCCTCAGGGAGAAAGACTACTAAATCTTTGAAGAATTCTCGCTCCCTGGAAGGTGCTGAAAGAGCAGTTACAAAAGAGATCTTCTTATCAAATTCCAGTTCTACCGATTGGTAGTAAGGAGAAAAAAGGGTAAAATAGTTTTCCGTTTTGGCCAAAGAGCCTCCTTCTTTTTTATAAAAGATGCTTACCTGCCCTAAAAATGTGTTCTCTCTTCGCATCTTCATCCCCCAAAAAAGAGAAAAAATCAGAGCAGACAGAACTACAGTCAGACTCAGCCCGATCCTTAGTTTCCATCCCAATTTTCTTTTTTTCAGCCACCAACAGAAAAAACCAATGACCACAAGATAGACTAACAGAAAGAAGCCTATTTCTCTTCGCCCCAGGTAAAACCTGCCCGGCCAAAGAATAGAGTGCTCAATAAGGGGATCCAAAATACCCCGGCTAAACATAGAAAAATTGGTTTCCTCCTCTAATATTTCCGCCCAGAAATAGGATTTTCCTGGCCAGTCCCTAAAAGGATGTTGGAAGAAATCAAGAGCTAAAAACAATATCTTCCCCGACCCCACTTTTAATTCTACCAGCAAGGGGATGCCCTCCTCCTTTATAAGAACGTCTCCCTTTTGCCACTGGCTATTCCACAGCTCAACTTTCTGGAAATCGGCAGTAAAGACTCCGTATCTACTCTGCAAGGAAGAAAATGAAGAATTCAGATAAATTTTCTCCAGGGATTCCAGCGGAAGTAAATGAGAGACTAGAGAAGATTTGAATTTCCCGTATCCACCTTTTGCCGTAATAATCAGTCTTCCTCCTATAGAAAGCCATTCTTCTATAGCCTTTTCCTGTTCAGAAATTAATTCAAGTGACTCGATGTCATCCAGGATTAATGCCTGAATTGCATCGTAACCTATCCAGTGGCTGGGTAGTTTGTTCGGATCGGTGTAAAGCACCTGCCTTATTCTTTTTATCTTTGCTTGGGCCAGAAAGTCAAATCCAGCGTGAGTCTTGTTAACTACCAGGATAAATCCCTTATCCATATAAAATGGCTGGATTGGAATCTCTTTTTTCAGCAGACTCTCTTTTCCGCTAATTAGCGAGACCTGCAAAGGATAGACATCCGTTTCCAGAAGTACATTGACTTGATAAAGCTTTCTCGAGGAAGAGGGAAGGAAAACAGGAATAGAATAGATGATTTCGGTAGGATCTTGTTCGAGAGGATTTCCTCTGGCCACTTTAATTAATAGAGTTCCCTCTAAGGAAGGACCTCGATTTTCAAGAAAAACTCTTAGAGGTGTCCAGCTCCCGATTCTGTAAAATCCCTCGAAGCCTATCTCCACCTTCATTTGCAGAGGGGAAGTTGCCTTCGCCTCGAGAGCCATCAGTAGAAGAAAAATTCCCAGATCAGTAATGATCTTCCTGGTCCACTGCTTAGACGTCATATTTTCCACTGAAAACTACTTTTCTTTTTGGCCACAAAGAAGAGAGTACCAATGCCTCCTTTTTACACCTTCATTCTATGTTAACAAGTCTAATTGTCAACAAATGCCTCAGGACAATTTCTTCCGTCGCTGTTATTGGTTAATTTGTTAATTTGGTTAAATGGTTAATTCCCCTCACCCTATGCCTCTCCCCCAGGGGAGAGGAGCACTACTCACCACTCACCAATTAACCACTAACCATTACATAAGGCTTCTTCAGAAAATATCCTTCGGCAAGCATGTAAATTCTCATGCTTCAAGAGAAGGATTTTTTTGACAATTGCTTAAAAAGTGCTATTTTGATTACTAACTAGATAGTATAGGAATTTCCTTTTTCCCCTCTTCTCAATCCTCTCCCCACGGGGGAGAGGGAAGGGAGAGGGGGGATAACTTGGAAGAGAAGATTTTCTATGAAGATTCTTGTTCATATCTGTTGTGCTCCCTGTGCTGTTTATCCTTTTTATAAATTAAAGCATGATTTTGAAGAGGTAATGGGTTTTTGGTATAATCCTAATATTCATCCTTTTTTAGAGTACCAGAGACGACTGGAAGCAGTAAAGGTTTGGGCTGAAAAGGAAGAAGTGAGAGTTATTTACAAGGATGAGTATGACATAAAAAAATTTCTTCGCCAGGTAGTGTATCGAGAGTCACAGCGGTGTCTTTTCTGCTACTATGAGCGCCTGGAAAAAACAGCCATCTTTGCCCGTCGAGGGGAATTTGACTACTTTAGCTCTACACTGTTCTTATCTCCTCACCAGGATCAAGAATTACTTAAAACCGTAATAGAGACAATAAGTAAGAAATATAGGATTAAGCCCTATTTAGAAAGAATAGAAGGAGGATGGCAAAAGGGCATAGAACTTTCCAAGAAGATGAAGTTATACCGTCAAGAATATTGTGGCTGTATTTATAGCGAGGAAGAAAGATATAGAAAAAAATACCAGGAGAAGAAAAATAGATAGAGACACTATCATTGCTTCTGCAAATAGAATAACCATTAAAGTAGGCAGTAGTCTTTTGCTAAGGGAGGGAGGAAACCTCGATTTTAATTTCTTAGAGAAACTAAGCCAAAATATCGCTGATTTAATTAGTAAAGGCAAGGAGGTTATTTTGGTTAGTTCAGGAGCTATTGGCTTAGGCAGGCAGGAACTCAATATAAGAAAAAGAAGCAATAGTATCTCCTTTAAGCAGACCCTGGCTAGCATAGGGCAGGCCCGTTTGATGAATATTTATTATCGGCTTTTTCAACAATATAATCTTTTAGTGGGTCAAATACTTTTAAGTGGAGTTGACCTTTCTCGGCGTTCTTCCTATCTCAATGCTCGCAACACTTTTCTTACCCTGCTTAAATTTAAGATTATTCCTGTTGTAAACGAAAATGATACTGTGGCCGTGGAAGAGATTAAATTTGGTGACAATGATACTCTTTCTGCGTTGGTAGCCGGATTAGTAGATGCAAATCTTCTGATAATTTTCTCCGATATAGAAGGTCTATATACCTCTGACCCCAGGATGAATTCAGAGGCAAAATTAATCAAAGAGGTAGATGATATAGATGAAAAAATAGAGAAAATATCCTTGAGTGCATCAATAGAGGGAAGGGTAGGGGGAATGCAAACCAAGATCAAAGCAGCCAAAATAGCTACTCGCTCTGGTATTCCGGTAATAATAGGAGGAGGAGAGGGAAACTTTTTGGGGAGAATTTTTGCCGGGGAAGAAAGAGGAACCCTCTTCTTGCCTAAGAAAGATGGTCTGACTTCTCGTAAAAAATGGATCGCTTATGCACATCTTCTTGCCGGTACTATTGTTGTAGACGATGGCGCTAAAAGAGCTTTAATAGTGGAAGGGAAGAGTCTTCTTGCGGCGGGAATAATTGAAATAACAGGAAACTTTGAAGTAGGAGATTCTGTAAGCTTATTAGATATGAATAGTGAGGAGTTTGCCCGAGGTATAGTACATTATTCCTCAAAGGAGCTAAAAAAGATAAAGGGAACAAAAAGCTCACTGATTGAAAAGCAACTAGGATATAAGTATTACGATGAGGTTGTCCACCGCGACAACCTGGTAATATTGTAGCTCATAAAGTATATCCCATATCTTTAAAGGATTTCTTCTGCCTTCGCCAATTCTTCTTTACTCCTACCCAGAGATCAAGATAGACGTGGCATCCCAGTCGTTTTTCTATCTCTTTTCGCGCTAAACTGCCAATCTCTTTAATCATTTTTCCTGAGCTGCCGATGAGAATACCTTTCTGAGATTTTTGCTCTACATAAATAACTACACGAATATAAATTGGCCCTCTTTCCCTCTCTTCAAATTGGCTCACTTTGACCATAGTTGAATAAGGAATTTCTGCTCGGGTAAGGATAAATATTTTTTCTCTAACTAATTCTGATACTAAAATGCGTTCAGGTTGATCAGTAATAAAGTCGCCAGGATAATAAATTGAATGATAGGGAAGGTGTTGGATTATCTCACCCATTAAGATAGAGAGATTGGTTCCTTTCTTGGCAGAGACAGGGATTATACGACTAAAGAGAAAAAGGTCCAAATAGTTTTTTTTTAATGATTCTAACTGTGATTCCTTGATTTTGTCTATTTTATTAATGATTAAAAAGGCTGGTTTATTTAGTTTTTTCAGCTTTTGTAAAACAAATCTGTCTTCCTCGTAAATAGAAAAAGGTTCTACCATCATAGCTATTATGTCTGTGCCCTCTAAGCTCTTTAATGCTTCTCCTACTATATGTCTGTCCACCAGGGTCCTGGTTTTATTAAGACTGATTATCCCCGGTGTATCCAAAAAAATTACCTGGGCTTCGTCGAAGGTGACTATTCCCTTAATAATGTTTCGTGTGGTTTGTGGTCGTGGGGAAACAATAGCTATCTTTTCTCCTATCAACTGATTAATCAGAGTTGATTTTCCTACATTCGGCTTGCCTATAAGTGTGACAAATCCGGCTTTGAAATTGTTTTTCATAATAGTTAAAAATTTAAAGCGTAAACCTAAAGCCATAATTCAAGATTTAAAACTTTTGAGTTTTAGGTTATGGTTTTTCGTTTTGCGCTTTTCGCTTTGCGTTTTTTCTATCCGCTATCCGCTATCCGCTGTCTTTTAGAGGATGGGTAGATATTGTTCCAACTCATACGAGGTAACGCGAGAACGATAATTCTCCCACTCTATTCGCTTATTCTCTATGAGCTTGAAGAAGAGAGACTCACCAAGTGTTTCCTTCAGCCAAACGCTTTCTTCAGCTACTTTTATAGCCTCCCAGAGATTCTCCGGAAGTTGCCCGATGCCCTTTTCTTTCCTTTCTTCTCCGCTCATCTTATACACGTTTGTTTTTACAGGCTCCACAATATCATATTCTTTTTCTATCCCTTCCAGCCCTGCTGATAGCGTCACTGCAAAGGAGAGATAAGGATTGCAGGCAGGATCAGGGGATCTTAATTCCACTCGAGTAGCTGTTTCTTTGCCTGGTTTATAAAGAGGAACTCTGATTAGGTCTGAACGATTTCTCAGGGCCCAGGACAGATATATAGGAGCCTCATACCCGGGCACTAATCTCTTATAAGAATTCACCCATTGATTAGTGATTAGTGTAAATTCAGAAGCATGTCTCAATAAGCCAGCTATATACCTTTTAGCTATTTTAGAAAGGTGCCACTCATCTTGAGAATCAAAGAAAACATTTACTCCACCTTTGAAAAGAGACTGATGAATATGCATACCACTTCCATTTTCTCCAAAAAGCGGCTTAGGCATAAAGGTAGCATAAAGATTATTTTTTAAAGCAATCTCTTTGATCATCAAGCGAGCGGTCATAGTATTATCAGCCATATTTAGAGCATCAGTGTATTTCAAATCAATCTCATGTTGGCTAGGAGCTACTTCGTGGTGAGAACATTCAACTTCTATATTCATATTCTTAAGAGTAAGAACTGTCTCTCGACGAAAGTCGCTGGCTACATCTCGTGGCGTGAGATCAAAATATCCTCCTTTATCCAATCCTTGGGGAGGCACTTGAGAAGACTGAAAGTAGAAATACTCTAATTCCGGTCCTACATAGAAGGTGTATCCGATATCAGAAGCCCTTTTTAAATTCCTTTTTAGCACATAGCGTGGATCCTCGGCATAGGGATTTCCATCTGGCTTCAGAATATCACAGAATATCTTGGCCATAACTCCTAACTGACTAGAAGAAGAAGGCATCAAGGAGAAGGTGGAAGGATCAGGCATGGCAATCATATCGCTTTCTTCAATACGAGCAAATCCCTCGATAGAAGAACCATCAAAACCAACTCCTTCTTCTAACGCCGCTTCGAGTCCTTCCACAGTGATAGCAAAGCTTTTCAGGAATCCTAATATATCAGTGAACCACAGACGAATGAATTCCACTTTTCTCATTTTTACTTCTTCAAGTACCCATTCTTTATTTTTTATCTGCATATTCATACTCTTTCTTATTTAGTAGGTTGAGCAGTATTAATTATTCTTCCCGCATGTATTCTTCAATGATCTCCTTTTGGATTGTTTCCCTTAACTCTTCATTGAGGGGATAAGCAGTATCTATATATTCTCCATTGGGCAGCTTGCGAGAGGGCATAGCTACAAAAGGCCCGTTTTTCCCCTCGATAACTTTCAATCCATGAATACGAAAAGAATCATCAAATGTAATTGTTGCCCAGGCCTTGAATTTTTCCTTACCCTCAACTTTCCTTATTTTAACTTCCGAAATTCTCACTCTAGACCTCCTTAAGACTTCTATCTATAGGTTGGACTAAATAACCCCTTCCCATCCCTTTCAGTTTGCTGAGGATTTCTTGCCCCTTCTGTCTATCTTCTACTATAGCAAAAACAGTAGACCCGCTTCCTGTCATTAAAGCTCCTCTCGCTCCCGCCTCTTTCATCTTCTCTTTAACTGATCCTACCAGGGGAAACCTCTCTAAAACCACCTCCTCTAATTTATTATATAGAAAATTGCTTATTCCAAGTAAACCCTCTTTTCTAATTGATTTTGCCAGAAGTCTAGCACTTAATTTTTTCTTTGTCAATCCAATTCTTACTCTTTCATATACCCAGGCAGTAGAAATAGGAACGGTTGGGTCTAACAGAACCAACCATCCATTTTTCAGAGGAGGAAGAGGAACAAGAATTTCTCCCTTGCCTCGTACTAGAGATGTTCCTCCTTGCAGACAAAAGGGAATATCGGCTCCCAGTGAACTAGCCCATTCCTTAAGGTCAGAGAGTAGGAGGCCTGACTGGAAAAGCCTATTCATTCCCCATAAAGTAGCTGCAGCATCAGCGCTACCTCCTCCCAATCCCGCTTTTACGGGAATAGCCTTGTGAATTTCTATGTGTAAGCCTTTGTTCAAATTCGTCTTTTGCAAAAATAATTTCGCTGTCTTATAACAAATGTTTTCTCTATTTACAGGAATATCAGATTCATTAGACAAAATTCTAATTCCTTGCTTTAAAGGTCTCAAGGTAAGTCTATCATACAAGGTTATTGATTGCATTATGGATTCAATTTCATGGTAACCGTCATTGCGTTTTCCCAATATATTCAAGTAAAGATTAATTTTAGCTGCTACCCGCAGTGTGACTTTTTCAATCATTTGCTTTTTTGTGGTTAGCCTCCCAATTTTTTCTTCACAGATAGTCTATTTCCTTAAAAGCAAGAAAACAATCGATTTTTCCAGGTTAAGCCGACCCAACTTCTTCTATTATAATTATTAGAATCATTTTTGTAAAATGAAACAAATTTGTGAATAGTTCATAGTTCATCGATAGCAGGAATAGAGGTTATAGTCAAGAGATTTAATCAATGAACAACGAACTACGAACAATGAACATTTCTTGACATAGAGGAGAGCATGTGATAGTGTTTAGTAACAACTGAAGCAGATAAAACAGGAAGGAAGAGTGTGACTGTTTTGCTTATATAGATTGGGGATTTTTTCTGTTATCTTCCTTCATCTTTGGCCTATTTGGATAGCTGAAAGATTAGCTGATTTTTGTTTTCTCTTTCCTGCAGGCAAAATTAAGTTATACAAAAAGGCGGCTGATAATTTTATTTAAATTGTGCAGGACTATCTTTATCACTATCTAGATTATTGGTTTCTGGGAGAGCCTAAATTCGTTGCTCGTCGCTAGTCGCTCGTTGCTCAAAGAGAAGAGAAAAGGATCTAGATTTTATATACTCGATACTCGTTTCCTCTCCCCACAGGGGAGAGGATTAAGGTGAGGGGAACAATTTGTCATTCATTCTCTTACCGACGAACTATGAACTAACCGCTAATTGCAAAGAGTTGAAAAATGAAAGGACCGCATAGAAAGTTGAGAGTTCTTCTTTTGTATATGGCTGCTGCTACTGGTCACAGACAGGCAGCAGAAGCTATCAGACAGGCACTAAAGGAATTCTATCCTGAAGTAGAGATAAAAAGTGAGAATCTATTTCGTCATGGAAACTCTCTGGTAAGACGTCTACTAAAAGACCTCTACAATACTGTAATAAAGGTAACCCCTTGGTTTTGGAACTTTATCTGGGATAGCAAGGAAATATATTGGTTAACCTATGGATTAACCAATTTGCTATATCGCTTAAATTATTTAAAGCTTTACAAAAAAGTATTTCTTCCTTTTAAACCTCAGGTAGTAATATGTACTCATAGCGTAGCTTGTGCTTTATCTTCTGTGATAAAAAGAGTAAAGAAAGAAAATTATCTCTTGGCTGCTGTACCTACTGACTTTTGTATTCATCCTTATTGGTTCTACGAAAATGTGGATATATACTTCCTACCTCATAAGGAACTGAAGGAGAAGCTCGTAGGGGAAGGAATTGATCTCAAGAAGATTAGAATCACGGGAATACCTACTTCCCTTAATTTTTCTAAATCTCATAATAGTAAAGAGTTAAAGAAAAAATGGGAGCTGAAAGAGGGTCTATTTACTATTCTTTTAATGGGAGGGGGGCAGGGGGTAGGTTCACTGCGGGAAATTGTTTTCAGCTTAGACAGCTCAAACCTTCCTCTCCAATTATTAGTAGTAACGGGAGCCAATAGGCGTTTAAGGAAGGAACTCGAGGGGATTCGAACCAAAATAAGTCTGCCTTTAAAACTCTTTGGATATACCAGGCAGGTTGATGAATTAATGGAAGTTTCTGATTTATTGATTAGTAAACCGGGAGGACTTACCACTGCTGAAGCATTAGTCAAAGAGCTTCCTCTAGGAATTGTCGATTCTTTAGCTGGGCAGGAAAGAAGAAATAAGCAACTTCTTCTACGGAAAGAAATTGCCTTTGAGCTAAACAGCAGAGAAGCCATCATTCGTCTAATAAACAATCTTAAAGACAATTCTTTTGATTTAGAAAGCTGGCGGAAGAGAGCAAGGAAACTGGCTTGTCCTCGAGCAGCCGAGAAAATTGCTCAAACGGTAATGGAATCTTTAGATAAGAATCGTCATCAACAAGGCTTAGTAAAGAGGGAATAGTATAGAATGACCTTGAAATATACAGAAGTTCTAAGTAAAGATACTCGTTATGCTTATACTACAGGAAGAGTGAGAGCGCTTGAGTTGTATCTTTTGAAAGAAGCTGATTTTATACGAATGAGGCAGTCAGGCAAGATAGAAGAAGTTTTACAAGTACTCAATAAAACTTTTCCCTACTCAGAGTCTATGAAGGATATACAAAAAGAAGAAGAATTTGAAAGAGGTCTGGATAGGGAGCTAAAAAGAACTTATGAAGAAGTGCGATATTTTTGTCCCCAACCAGAGCTGATAGATCTATTTTGGTTAGATAACGACTTTTATAATCTGAAGGTATTATTGAAGACTCATTTCCAGGAAAGAGTTTTTTCTGGAAACTCACTCTTTTTAAGACCGCCTCTATCTGAAGCAGGTACATTAGACCTGACACTCCTTGAGGAATCCATTGCTAAAGAAGATTTTAGCGAGCTTGTTCCTGGGGTTAGAGATATTTTACAGGAGATTTTTTCTTTGATGGACAATAGGCATTCACTACGATTTATAGACGATTTCCTAAATAGGCAATTTTTCCAATGGCTGGTTTTAGAGATGAAGAAGTATCCTGACCCTTTTCTCGCCCGTTTGATTCAACTGCAAATTGACTCTTTCAATATAAAGGCTTTTTTCAGGCTAAAACTTTTTTGGGGAGAAACAGCTCCTACGGAAGAAGTTTTTGCAGAAGGGGGAATAATAAATAAGCAACAACTACTTTGGATGATTTCTGAGCCATTAGAAACCATGGAGGAAGAATTGAGAAACACCGATTATGGAGAGGCTATAAGATTAGCTTTAGAGGAACAGAAAAAAGAAAACTCCCTTTTTAGCCTGCATAAGTTTTTTGACGAATATATTTTGGAACATACCTATTGTGGTTTCTATATAACTTTAGGAAGAGAACCGTTAGTTAACTACATCTTTCTTAGAAAACAAGAAATAAAGCATCTGCGAGCAATCCTGGGATCTAAAAGCGTAAAATGTAAAGCGAAAAACGCAAAACAATGACGTAAAATTCAAAATCAAATTCAAAGAAAGAAAAATAAGTTTTGAGTTTTGAATTATAGTTTTTCGCTTTGCGCTTTTAGTTTTTCGTTTAAACGGAGTGAGCCCTATGCTCAAAATGATTATTATTGCAGACAGACAGACTTCGCTTCCTTTCTTGGGAATCGGGATAGACATAGTAATCAATGAAGAAATAGAAGGTGTTAAAAGAACGCTACATAAGTTATTTGAGGAAGAGAAATATGGAATTATCTTTGTTACCCAGTCTTTAGCCGCAAAGTGCTTAGACTTAATCGAAAAATTAAGTGAAAAAAAATCTTCTCCTCTTATAACTATTATTCCTGATTCCAGGGGTGAGGCTTCTGGAATAGCCGAACAAAGATTAGGGAATCTGATAAGAAAAGCTGTAGGAATGGAACTCCCCAGTAGTTCATAATTCATTGACAAAAACCAGTAAGATGGTGAGTGGTTAATTGGTGAGTAGTGCTCTCTCCTCTGGAGTGAGGGGAGAATTAACCATTTAACCAATTAACCAGTTAACTAACGGGTTAGCAGGTTAATGAATAATGAACTAATTAACCAGTGAGATGCAAGTAACCAGCAGCGAAGAACAATGAGAGGGAGGATTTACTCCAGGTGTTTTTAAATACAGAAAAGATGATATATAGAGGTCTGATTAGACCAGGCGGTCTTCATTCCTTCCAAATAGAAATCAAGGAAAGCAACCTGCTCGTCTTGGCTGATAAGAAACTATCCAAAGAGACCGAGGAGGCTCTGATTTGGTGTCGTAGGGATATAGAGCAATATATTTATAAACATCCTGATTTCAAAATTACTTTCAAACCATTTCCACCAGAAGAAAAAATGCCTTCTATCGTAAGAGCTATGGCCGACGCAGCTCAAGAGGTAGGAGTGGGACCTATGGCTGCAGTAGCGGGAGCAATAGCAGAATTTGTAGGAAAAAAGCTTTTGGAACATTGCCGTCAAGTCATAGTGGAAAATGGAGGAGATATCTTTATCAAAACAAAAAAGAAAAGAAGAGTGGGGATTTACGCTGGAAATTCTCCTTTATCAGAAAGGATCGCTTTAGAAATAGAGCCCCAAAATACACCTTTAGGTATATGTTGCTCCGCAGGAACATTTGGACATTCCCAGAGCTTGGGAGAAGCAGACGCAGTAGTCATTCTCTCTCCCTCTGCTTCTCTTGCTGATGCTACAGCTACTGCTGTAGGCAATATAGTTAAAGACGACGATAGTATTGGTAAAGGCTTAGAATTTCTTAAAAAATTTCCTTTGGTTAGGGGAGGAATAATTATAAAGGATAAAAAAATGGGAGTGTGGGGACAAGTGAAGATAGTAAGGGGAATTTAAATGTACAATTATTTCAAACAAAAATGGGTGGTGATTCTTGAAAGGGTAAAGCGAATCAATAAGAGAAAATTGGTCATTTTTTCTCTTATAATAGTGGGAATAATCATCTGTTTCATACCCTTATTTGTATTCCAGGCTAGAGTTAATCGGGATGCTAATGAGAATTTACGTCTGGCTACTTTTTATTATCAACAGGCACAGGATGTAGAATACAAAGAAGAGAGATTAGATAGATTACAGGAAGCAAAACTTCTCTATCAGAATATTCTGGCTAGTTTTTGGGTTAGAGACAAAAAGATGTCTCTGTTTTATCTGGGAAATTGCCTTTATTCCCTGGGGGAATACAAAGAGGCAAGTGAGATTTTACAGAATTTCGATAGAAAATACGGAAATGATTACTTTGCTCCTTGGGCAAAGATGAAACTCGCTGCCAGTTGTGAGCAAATTAAAGAATATAAGAAAGCTATCAATTCTTATAAGAAAATATTAGAGAAACACCCCCAAAGTTCAATTTGCCCTCAGGCACTCCTGGGAGTAGCCAGATGCCAGGGACTACAAGGTGAATGGAACGAGGCTCAAAAGAGCTATGAAGAAATCCTTTCTCGCTATCCCCTATCAGAAGAGAAAGGAATAGCCGAGATAATGCTCCAACGGTTAAGGGTGCAGGCAAGGTTGTAGAAACTCTACAAACTAATGAGAAGTTGACAAAGCCTCTTTTTATCTTAAGATAGAAAGAGGCATAATTTATTGAGGAGAGAGATAGATGAGTTCTGATAAAAGAAGAAAGAGAGCGAAGATCGCTAAACACAAGAGGAAGAAAAAACATCGGGCAAGTCGTCATAAGAACAAGTAAAAACAGATAATTAACCGTAAAATGATAATAAAATAGGGAGTTTATTGGATGAAAGAAGAGGTGCGGGTTCGCTTTGCTCCTAGTCCTACGGGGGAGCTACATATCGGAGGAGCAAGAACGGCTCTTTTTAACTGGCTATTCGCACGTCATAACGAAGGAAAACTTATCCTTCGCATAGAAGATACAGATGTTGTGCGTTCGAGAGAAAGCTTCTCTAAGTCAGCTATGGATAGCCTTCGTTGGTTAGGATTGGATTGGGATGAAGGACCGGGCAACGAGGGAGATTATGGACCTTATTTTCAATCTCAAAGGCTTTCCATTTATCAGAAGTATGCCGGCAAGCTTATAGAAGAGAAGAAAGCTTATTTATGCTATTGCACTCAGGAGGAGCTGGAAGAGAGCAATAGAAAAATGCGAGCAAAGAATGAACTCCCCCGCTATGATGGCCGCTGCAGAACTCTCTCTCGTACTCAAATAGAGAATCTGGAAGAAAAAGGAAGATTGTCTAGTATTAGATTTAAAGTGCCGGAGAAAGGAATTACCTATGTAGAGGACTTATTAAGAGGAAGAGTAAGTTTTGCCAATGAGATGATGGGTGATTTTATTATACTGAAATCCAATAAAACCCCTGCTTTCAACTTTGCTAATGTAATAGATGATGCTTTAATGAGGATAACCTGTGTTATTAGAGGAGATGACCATCTTTCTAATACTCCCAGACAAATTTTACTTTATAAAGCCCTGAACTTTGAGAATCCTCAATACGTCCATATACCTATGATTTTAGGCAAAGATGGAACAAAACTAAGCAAAAGGCATGCAGCGACCTCGGTCTCCTTTTATCGAAAAAAGGGGTATCTCCCCTGGGCTCTGGTAAACTACCTGGCTCTTCTGGGATGGTCTACTGCTGATAGTCAACAATTCTTTGAAAAAGAGGAATTGATAGAAAAATTTTCTCTAGAGAAAATAGGAAAGAGTGCGGCTATTTTTGATTCTCAGAAATTAGAATGGATGAATGGAGAATATATTAGACGAATGAAGCCAGAGGTTCTGACGGATTTACTGATTCCTTACTTAAAAAAGACAAGTCTGGTCGAGCAAATTCTGGCCACTCCAAAAAAGATGACTGAGATAGTTCGGCTTGAGCAGGAAAGAATCAAGATTTTCTCGGATTTCTTTGAAGAAGCAGAATTCTTTTTTGAGAAGGACTTCAACTATGATTCCGCTGCAGTAGACAAAAAATTAAAAAAAGATTATATTCCTTTATTGCTAAAAGAGATAAGAAAGAGAGTTGAACAGCTTTCTCCTTTTAGCGAAGAGACTCTGGAAGATATGGCAAGAAACCTGAGTAAAGACTTCTCTTTGACTACCGGGCAAGTATTTCATCCCTTACGAATTTCTCTTACCGGTAAAATGAAGGGCCCAGGATTATTTGAACTAGCTGTTGTATTAGGTAAGAAGGAAGTCCTTAGAAGAATCGATAGAACTCTACAGATGCTAGAAAATGCTTAATATTGTTGCTAGTTGCTAGTCGCTAGTCGCTCGAAAAGAAGAGAGCGTAAAACTAAAAATGTAAGACTAAAACTTAGAACCTTAAGACCAATTAAAAAGAAAGAAAAATAAGTTTTAAATTTTAAATTATGGTTTTTCGTTTTTAGTTCTTAGCCTTACGCTATACTAGATACGAGCGACTAGCAACGAGCAACGAATTATTGGGGGATCGGCTAGTGGTAGGCCACGAGGCTCTGGATCTCGCAGCGGAGGTTCGAATCCTCCTCCCCCAGCCCAGAATCGTATATCGTATTGCGTATATCGTATGTCGTAAAAAACAAAGCACTTCCTACGACCAGAGGAGGATTCGAAGCCGACCCGAACGCCTCCTGCGGAGGAAAAATGAGTGAAGCGAATGACAGTGAGGGCGGCCGGACTTCGGAGGAAGAGCGAAGCGATGGGGGAAGAAGGAATCCTCCTCCCCCAGCCAATGGCGCTATCGTCTAGGGGACTAGGATGGATGGTTCTCAGCCATTTGACCGGGGTTCGAATCCCCGTAGCGCCACCATTTATATGAAACGACATAAATAATTGCGTATCCCTTGTAGCGACTTCATTTATGAAGCCAGAAAATTAGCGGGTTTGATGAATCAAACCTCTACAGATAAGCGAAAATATATAAGACGTTTCATATAGTAGCGGATAGCGTATACAATAAATCTTAAGGCCATATAATGTTTTTAGGGTTTTACTATACGCTAAACGCTACCCGCTATAAATCAAGGAGATTTGAAAAATGAAAACCTATGTTCCAAAGAAAACAGAGATAAAAAAGAATTGGTATTTGGTAGATGCAGAGGGGAAAATCCTGGGTAGATTAGCCAGCAAGATTGCCCAGATATTATCTGGAAAAAATAAACCGATTTACACTCCTTTTCTGGATACAGGCGATTTTGTAGTAGTCATAAATGCAAAAAAGGTGAAGGTCACCGGAAACAAAGAGAAAAAGAAGATATACTATCATTATTCTGGTTATCCGGGAGGAATGAAAGAAATAGTATATGAAAAATTACTAGAGAAAAAGCCTGCTTTAATTATCCAGAAAGCAGTAAGGGGAATGTTACCAAAAAACAAATTAAGAAGCAAAATGCTTAAGAAACTTAAGATTTATGCCGGCACAGAACATCGCCATCAAGCTCAAAATCCTGAGAAAATAGAATTATAAGGTGATAACAATGGAAATATCATTGAGGGAAAAAATAAAAGAGGCAGGAGAATTCATTCAAAGTAAAACGAAAATTAAACCTCGAATAGGAATAATTCTGGGTACTGGCTTGGGGGATTTGACTAAAGAGATAGAAATTGAGAGCAAACTTTCCTATCAGAATATTCCTTATTTCGCTGTTTCTACCACTCCTGGGCATGAGGGGAGCCTAATCCTGGGCAGGCTTGTTGGCAAAATGATCATAGCAATGCAGGGGAGATTTCATTTTTACGAGGGCTATTCTCTAGAGGAAATTACTTTTCCCCTGAGAGTAATGAAGTACTTGGGAGTGAATATCATTATAGAATCCAATGCAGCTGGAGGAATGAATCCCAATTTCAAAGCAGGAGATTTGATGGTCATTACTGACCACATCAACCTAATCGGCAATAATCCCCTAATGGGGCCTAATGATGATAAACTGGGTCCCCGTTTTGTTGATATGTGTGAACCGTACGATAAGGAATTAATTGAACTTTACGAAAAGGTCGCTATGCGGGAGAGAATCAGAATCCATCGAGGAGTTTATGTAGCAGTTAGCGGCCCCAATCTTGAAACACCAGCCGAGTATAGATTCCTACGTCTAATCGGAGCAGATGCAGTAGGTATGTCCACAGTTCCTGAAGTGATTGTGGCCAAGCACAGCGGTCTGAAAGTGTTGGGTATTAGTTGTATAACTGATGAGTGTTTCCCCGACAAGCTGGAACCGGTAAATTTAGCTAAACTCATTAAAGTAGCTAATCTGGCCGAACCCAAAATGACAAGACTGATAAAAGGAATACTAGGAGAGATTTGAATGGGCAAGGAGAATAACAAGTAGTGAGAGCAAAATCGATGAACTCGAATGCTGATTTTATCTCAAATGAACACGAGATATTGAAGTTTTGGGAAGAGAATAAATGTTTTAAGAAATTGCAAAAGAAAAATGAAAGTGGTCCGCCATTTCGGTTTATTGATGGCCCCATCACAGCTAATAACCCAATGGGAGTTCATCACGCCTGGGGACGAATTCTTAAAGACATTTTTCTTCGATATAAAGCTCTTCGTGGATACAGGTCTCATTATCAGAATGGATTTGACTGTCAAGGACTGTGGGTGGAAGTTGAGGTAGAGAAGGAACTCGGGTTCCATGGAAAACCTGACATAGTAAAATTTGGTCTTGACAACTTCAGTAAGGCTTGTAGAGCACGAGTTGAAAAATTTTCCAAGATCCAGACCCGGCAGTCTATTCGCCTTGGTCAGTGGATGAACTGGGAACATTCCTATTATACCTACCACAATTCAAACATTCTTGGGATATGGCATTTTCTGAAGAAATGTCATGAAAACGGATGGATTTATCACTCCCAACTAACTATGCCATGGTGTCCTCGCTGTGGCACAAGCCTCTCAGAACATGAGATGGCCGGTTCCTATAAGGAGATGAAGCACCTTGCTGTCTTTATCAAATTATTCTTAAAAGAACGAAATGCCCATATCCTGGTTTGGACTACCACCCCGTGGACATTAGCTGCCAATGTGGCTCTAGCAGTGAATCCCAATCTCGAGTATTGTGAGGTAGAGATAGAGCAAGAGGAGGTCCCAGTCATCGTTTGCTCCGATGTTCTACATATTCTTAAGGATAGAAAATATAAGATTATTAAACAATTTCCAGGTAAGGAACTAGCCGGATTGTCATATGAACCGATTTTATCTGAATTAGAAGTTCAGAAGCAACTAGAGCACAGGATAGTCGCCTGGGATGCAGTAGATCCGAGTGAAGGAACAGGTGTTGTTCATATTGCGCCGGGATGTGGACGGGAGGACTACGAACTTGGAACCAAATTAGGCCTAGCGATGCTGTCACCAGTTGATGATGAAGGACTTTATGTTTCAGGGTATGGATGGCTAGAGGGAAAAAGAGCACTATCTTCGGCTGAAGAAATAATTGGTCATTTGAGACGGAAAAATAAGCTCTTTCATCATTATATGCATAAGCATAGTTACCCTATTTGCTGGCGATGTAAGAATGAGCTAATCTTTCGTCTGGTTAGTGAATGGTTTATTAGCTGCAAGGATATCCGTCCGGCCATGATAAAAGCATCAGCCAAGGTCAAATGGCAGCCAGAGTTCATGGGTAAACGAATGGAAGATTGGTTACGAAATATGGGTGATTGGTGTATCTCTCGCAAACGTTTTTGGGGTCTTCCCTTACCTTTTTACAAATGTTCTGTGTGTGGAAAACTTACAGTTGTGGGTTCTTTGGATGAACTAGAAAAATCAAGTGATGATGATGTGAAGTCGGTTCCAGAACTTCACCGTCCCTGGATTGATAAAATAAAGATTAATTGTCCTGAATGCGGAAACAAGGTTTCACGCGTCCAAGAAGTTGGAGATTGTTGGTTAGACGCCGGAATAGTTCCATATTCTACCCGGGGATACCTAAAGGACAGGAGCGCTTGGAAGGAATGGTATCCAGTTGAATGGGTCTGTGAAATGAGAGAGCAAATCCGGCTCTGGTTTTACTCAATGCTTTTTATGGGAGTTACTCTTGATAATCGTTCTCCTTACGAAAGAGTACTAACATATGAACGTGTTGTCGCAGAAGATGGTAGACCATTTTCAAAAACAAGCTTTATGATTAAGCTTGATGATGTTGCTGAAAAAATGGGGGTAGATACACTACGCTATTACTTCGCAAGCAAAAATCCTGCAAATGATATCCGTTTTGGATATAACTTGGGTTACGAAGCCAGAAGGCGCCTATTATCCTTTTGGAACATTTATGTTTTCTTCATAACCTATGCTCGCCTGGATATGCCGAATTTTGAGAAGATTGAGAGACTGTCAGACCAACTTAACAGCAGCGACCAATGGCTGTTAGCTCGCCTATACCTTTTTGTGACTGATGTTACTTCTGCCATGGAAAATTACGATACACTGACTGTCATTAGAGAGTTTGATTCATTCACTGAGGACGTTTCCAACTTCTATGTGCGGACGAGTCGACGCCGTTTTTGGATTGGTAGGTTATCGGAAGATAGACTCGTCGGATATTGGTCTTTATACCAGGTGATAAGGACAACCGTGATTATAATGTCGCCAGTCGTACCCTTTTTAACAGAAGCTATTTGGCAAGAAGGCGTGCGTCCTTTTGATGCTCAAGCACCTCTATCGGTACATCTTGCCGATTGGCCAACTCTGGAGAAACGTTGGCAAAACGATAAGATTCTTAGGGATGTTAAAGAGGTCCGCAAGGTCTTGAATCTGGCATTGAGAATAAGGAAGCGCTCTAATTTAAAAATAAGACAACCCTTATCAACATTGTATCTGGTAGGTCCTAAGTATATTATCGAGTCCTCGAAATTAATGGCTAAAACGATCCGAAATGAGATAAATGTCAAGCAAATTGAATATTTAGATTCCGAGGAAAGCCTGCAATTT
>Ga0315532_1000243_pt1 | contig 44473 bp, 42 predicted proteins | sample SalMarWE160370MG_FD_203082 | JGI IMG/M metagenome (GOLD analysis project Ga0315532, IMG submission 203082) | Salt marsh sediment microbial communities from the Plum Island Ecosystem LTER, Massachusetts, United States - Salt Marsh Sediment WE1603-70 ...
CCCAAAACTTGAAATAGGAATCAAAACTGGACATGCCAAAAATGATGGAACAATGGCAGAGGCAGGGCAATTGTGCTAAAATGTGGTAGACACGGTGGGCGTGGCCTAGTGGTTAAGGCGCCAGGTTGTGGCCCTGGAGATCGAGGGTTCAAATCCCTCCGCTCACCCTTCTTCTAAATGCAACTAGAGTTCTCCCCTCTACCATGCACCTGATATAAAACGCGCCCGTAGCTCAGCGGACAAGAGCATCGGTCTTCGGAACCGAGGGTCGTGGGTTCGAATCCCTCCGGGCGCGCTTCAAGCTGCTAGCTGATGGTAATCGTCTCCAATAACGAATTTCCTCCACGGGTCTATTACCAGTAAGGCCGATTGACATGCTTGGCGCGTAGCGATAGTATGCCGCTATCCATATGAAATGAGGCACCAAGGAGGGGGAAATGGCGATTACAGAGTGGGACGATTACCTGATTCACCAGATTCCGGATACCATCGATACCGTGGTAGGCAAAGACCCCCACTGGATGGACCGGTTTTTCTTTGGCTGTCACAATGCCGATGGCACGTTGCACCTGATGGCAGGACTGGGCACGTATCCCAATGTCAATGTCACGGACGGCTTTGTCTGTGTGCGGCATAATGATGTCCAGCGTAACATCAGGCTGTCGCGACATCTGCAGGCTGACCGCGCCAACACCGAGGTCGGCCCGCTTTCCTTCAAGGTGCTGGAGCCGCTCAAGCGGTGGGGTATATATTTAGGTGAAAACGACTATGACATAGGCTGCTCTATAGAATTTAATGGGAGGGTAGCCCCCTACTTATTCCCCAAAATAGGCGGCGATGACTCCGAAGCAGGTGCTCAGGTCCACTATAACCAGCCGGGGCGGTACACCGGCAGCATCATGTTTGAAGGCCAGCAGTTCAATGTCGATGGCTTTTTGGGCGCCAGGGACCGTAGCTGGGGAATTAGACGCCCGGGCAGCTTCGCCGCACTAGAGATTTACCTGTGGATTCAAGCGCAATTCTCCACCTGTTCCCTGAGCCTTCTTTATGTTGAGCTGCTGGATGGCGCTATTCGTGGGTGCATGGGGGGAATTCTAAACGATGATGGAGATGTTATTCCCATCACCGAGACGCAGCATCGAATCGAGTTTGTCCCTGGGTTCAAGGCATACACCAAAATGGAGATGCTGCTAACAGACGCTAACGGTAAGCAGAGGAACATCGTTGCCAGGCCAATATCTCCAGCCTGCTACATGAATGGAGGTGGCTATGACGACCGTCATGGCGTGGACAGGGGCCCCTACCATGTCGAGGGCGAACGATGGGATGTCTCCCAGCCAGTGGCCCTTGACTCTCCCCTCTTCGGTATGCATCAGCGGGACGCCGAGTTCCAACTGGATGGAGAGTCAGGGCTTGGTTTGATCGAGGCTTCCTTCAGCAGGACCGAAGCCTGGCAGTACAAGCCTGGCTGGTAGGTATCTGACCAGAATGAACATGGAGGCGCCAAATGGAAGAAACTCAAGATATGAAACAAAGGCTGGAAGCCTACCTTAAGGCCAGGTTTCCGCAGCGGGAAGAGCTGTCGGTAGTGGAGATAGAGAGGATGCCGGTGGGGGTTTCCTATGAGACCTACCTTTTCACCGCATCCTGGAAAGAGCGTGGGGACATGGCTTCCGAAAGCCTGGTTATCCGCATGGAGCCAGAGTACGGCCCTGTACCACCCTATGACGTTAGACCCCAGTACGAGGTGCTTAAAAGCGTTCACGGAAGCGGCGTTCCCGTGCCCAAGGTCCACTGGTTAGAGATGGACAGTAATGCCCTGGGCCGTCCCTTCTTCGTCATGGACAAAATAGAGGGTACAACGTTGACCAGCACCTTCTCGCAAGCGCTGGAGCACCGGGAGCAGCTAACGAAGGACTATGTCTCAATACTGGCGACGCTACATGCGCTCGACAGGGAGGCTCTTAGCCTCTCTACTTTGGATGCGCCAGCGAACGAGCGCCACTATGCCGAAAAGGAGATCGCCAGGTGGGAGTGGGTGGTGGCAGACACTCAGTACAGCCCACAGCCGGTGCTGGCCGAACTGATTTGCTGGCTGAAAAGGAATATACCCCCAGCCGAGCGCACTACACTGTGTCACGGCGACTACCACTCGCGGAATTTCCTTGCCCGCAACGGCCGAATTGTAGCCGTCCTGGACTGGGAAATGGTTGATATCGGCGACCCTATCAGCGACCTCGGCTGGCACAGCATGTTCATGAGAGTCCTCAGGGAGAGCTTATGGTGGCCTGAGGCTGATTTCATCCGTAGCTACGAGGAAATGAGCGGGGTAAAGGTGAACGAGGAAAGCCTTTTCTTCTGGAAGATACTGGCATTTGTTAAGCTGACAGCTATAGGAATTGCCGGTACCAAGGCTGCCCTCGAATCTAAAGACCCAGATGTGCGCCAGCTAGGCATCTGGAACATGCTGCTGCCCCTGCTGCAGGACGCACCGGCCCGGATGCTGGGATTCTGAATAAAAGGTACAACTCAGAGGAGGTATTATGGAAACTCCAATTACCACGTTGATTCTTGAAAGATGTGCTGAAACCATAGAAAAGGTGATAATTCCCAATTTGACCGGGGCTTTCGAATTCGAGAATGCGATGTGGATAGCCATCATATTACATATCCTGGCAACGAACGTAGAAGAGAATTCCCAGGAATTAAGCGAGGAGAATGAGGGAATGGGGGAGGCCCTTGGGCAGGTGCTGGAGGTGCTGCGTGAGGAAAAGGCCTTATCTCAGAATGCGGTCAGGAGTGATTTGATAGAGACGCTTGAGGGTGAGCTAAGAAAGGTAGAGATGGGGCCGCCAGATGTCAGCGAGGAGAACTACAACCTGAAGGGAGCCCTGGTACACACCATAAACGGCCTTGATGCCCTGACTGATGACCTCCCCAAGGAGACGCTGTCTTCCTTGAGACAGCAGGTGCGTTCCGCTCTCAGGCAGCAGCTAGACCACAGCGTGGCCCACGTTATCAGCAGGATGGGCGGAGTCCCGCTATAGAAGCGGAAAACAACATCGCTCTTCCGCCTAGCGGCGAGGTTCGAATCCCTCAGGGCGTGCCATCTACAAGCTCCCCATAGTTGCCAATAAGAGCATTTTGCGATTATCATATCGTGGAAACGAGACTGGTGTAGATACTCCTCACAGTGACCATTATGAGCAGGTGGATTTAATAAAGGAGAGGAAACGTAATGAAGATAGTAGCGATTGTGGGCAGCCCAAGGCCAAGGGGCAACACCAACTACCTTGTTGATCAGGCGTTAGCCGAGGCGGACAAGCTGGGCGTAGAGACGGAGAAGATCGACCTTACCCCATACGTGGTGAATCCATGTCAGGGGCACGATAACTGTGCAACTCAAACAGAGTGTCTCCAGAAGGATGATGCCCCATGGATTCTGGAGAAATTCCGCCAGGCGGACGGCGTCATCCTGGCAACGCCGGTCTATTACTACAACATGACCGCCCAGATGAAGGCCTTCGTCGACCGCAACTACTTTCTTTACAAGCACGACATCGGGATAGAGGCAAAGGTAGCAGGCTTGATCATCGTTGCCGGTGGCGAGGGCATGGGGCAAACCGACCGCGCGATGAGACGTTTTCTCGCCTTCTACATTGAGAATGACCGCATCAGCACTGTAATTGGGTTGGCTAACCGACTGGGCGAGATGAAGACCAATGCATCCGCCATTGAGGAGGCCCGAAAGCTCGGCAGGCTCATGGCTTCCCAATTGACGCAGGCTACCCCGGCCCCATCGACAGGGTCATCTCAATAACTAGAATAATGGAGAACCGCACAATGGCTTACGATTTTGATCGATACATAGACAGATACTCCTCCGACAGTGTCAAGTGGCATCACTACGGGGAGGACGTGTTGCCCTTATGGGTGGGGGATATGGATTTCGCATCGCCTGAGCCGGTCATCCGCGCCCTGCACGAGCGTGCGGAGCATGGGGTGTTTGGCTACGGTATAGAACCGCCGGAATTCCGGCCTCTGATTGTAGAGCGTCTCCAGCGTCTTTACGATTGGCATATCTGCCCTGAGGCAATTGTCTTTCTACCGGGAGTTGTAAGTGGCTTCAACCTGGCCTGCCGCACCGTGACCTCCCCCGGCGATGGGATGTTGGTGCAAACCCCAATCTATTACCCCATCCTTCGCATCCCAGAAAACACCGGCGTTACTCTAAACGATATGGAGCTCACGCGGCAGCCAGACGGGCACTACGAGATCGATTTCGATGCCTTCGAGGAAGCTATCACAGAGCGAACCCGCATCTTTATACTGTGCAATCCGCACAATCCAGTGGGACGCGTGTTCCGCCGCGAGGAACTGGAGCGCATGGCCGAAATCTGTCTCCGCCACAACGTCGTCATCTGTTCCGATGAGATTTATTGCGATCAGGTGTTTCGCGGGCACCGACACCTGCCCATCGCTTCGCTGAACCCCAATATCGCCGACCGCACCATCACCCTTACGGCGCCGAGCAAAACATACAACCTTCCCGGCCTTCGCTGTGGTCTGGCCATCATCCAAAATCAGGAACTTCGACAGAAGTTTGAGTCAGCCCGGGCGGATATCGTTCCCAAACCGAACGTCATGGGCTATACCGCCGCCATAGCCGCCTACCGCGACGGTCAGCCGTGGCTGGATCAGGTCATGCACTACCTGGAGGCCAACCGCGATTTCCTCCTCCAATACGTGAACACGCATCTTCCGGGCATCAATATGGGCAAGCCGGAGGCAACCTACCTTGCCTGGCTCGACTGCCGCCAGGCAGGCATACCGGGCAATCCTCACGAATTCTTTCTGGAGAAGGCGAAGGTCGCTCTGAACGACGGTCCGCCCTTTGGTCGGGGTGGCGAGGGGTTCGTGCGACTGAACTTTGGCTGCCCGCGCTCCACGCTGGAGGAAGCGCTCGAACGGATGAAAAACGCGCTGAAGGCCTTGAGATAAGCGAACGCAGTCAAGCCAGCTATACAGCGTGTATACAACAGAACCGGGCTATGGTGCGTTAAAAAGAATGCAGAGTATCGACTTCATAAGGAAAGTATCTAATAACGTATCAGGTCGATATATTCACCGTTTCTGCTACACCACAAGCCCCCTTTGCTCTAAGTCCTTTACAATATCCTTAAGACCGAGGGCCTCAAGCTTACTCTTTGTCTGAAGGCCGCTGGCAACATCCCACTGCCTGGCCTGATAATATTCGTCTTTTATCTTTTCAAATGCTTCCCTGTCCACCACAGCTCCCTTCCTGGATATGGCCTCTCCATCCTTTCCAGGTACCAGGCACGGGTCTTCGGGATTGATTCTATCCTTAAGCGGTCTTTGATAGAAAATCTCCGGGATGACTTCGCTTTCCCTTCCCTTGCGTCCTTCCCTGGCGAAAACAGCCCTGCGAAGGTTGAAGACTACCTCACCCATCCTATCAAGCTCCTTTTCGTCAACTTCCCTTCCCGTCACTGCGGAGAAGACCTGGCTTTCCAAAGTAGGGTCACCTATATGGTCTTCCGAATGCACAACGTCCGCAATGGGCCAGGCAAAGGCGCAAAGGATGATGCTTTCCCTTGCCGACCAACGGTCCTGTACCGCTTTTACCGCACGGCCTTTCCCCTCAAGGGTAGAGAAGTCTATTGCGTTCTCGCTCCCGAAGAACCTCTTGCTAATGGCCTGGAGCACGGGGGGAGAAACGTAAGCGCCTTCTTTCCCCTTGGCCCACTCCGCCCACTTCCCCACAAGCCCGGATATCTCACTGATGACCGCGTGCTGCCTTGGCTGCATCGCATAGAGGAGTCCCATCATAATATCCCGCCTCGGGTCACCCTCAGCCGCCTGCCCGGTGCTGTGGAAGATGTAATCGGTAATCAGCGCCTTCGCTTCACTTCCTACCGCATCAGCCGCACGTATCGTTCCCCGCGCAAGGATATCTCCAAAGCCTTCCCTGAGCGAGATCTTTTTCACAAGAGCCTCTATAAACTCAAGGCTTCCGAATTTCGACAACGGTAGGCCCGTATTCTTATCTGTAAGAATGCCTGCTTTGTGGCACCTGGTTAGCCAGGCAAGCATCGCCTCGGTAACCCGTGTATCAAGCCCATACTCATCACACATCCTGTTGGCATAGAAAGGGACCTCGTTCCATTCTCCATAATATCTCTGAGCCCGGTATTGATAGAAAATCCCGGACTGGCACATATATTTCCCTTTCTCGCCGCTGTCTGCCACCATAACGGCCCTGATGCAGCCGTTTATGCAACCGTAGCAGACTTCCTTCTTCATGTTGGGGCCGGGTATGAATCCGAAATCGCCCTGTGCTGCCCCTTCCTTCAGCTTGCGCAGGCGCCTGCCAAGTGCTCGAAGCTTTTCCGGATTAGCCGCCGCTGGCCTTCCACGCCCCCTTACTACGATAGCCTTTAGATTCTTGGAGCCCATAACTGCTCCAAAGCCGCCTGAAGCACTGGAATCATTTTCGGCGATGACATTGGCAAAGACAACCATATTCTCGCCAGCAGGGCCAATAGTCGCTACCCTTACAGACCTTCCAAGTTCTCCCTTAAGCAGCTCTCGCGTCTCAACTGCGCCCTTGCCCCACAGAGCCGAGGCATCCCTAATTTGGACAGTGTCATCCTCTATGGCAAGATAAACAGGCCTCTCTGATTTGCCTTGAATTATTATGGCATCGTAACCAGCGAACTTGAGCTGTGCTCCCCACGTTCCCCCCAGACTGCCGCAGGAGAACTGTTCTGGAATGGTGAGCGGCGATTTCCCATGAACTTGCCAGATGGAGCCAGCCACTCCGGTAAACCCTGCTGTGGGTCCAGTAACGAATATGAGGGGGCTCTTGGGGTCGAAAGCTTTGATATCAGGTGAGGATTCGTCCCAATAGATTTTGCTAGCAATACCCATACCCCCAATGAATCTATCGGCATAGTCCATTGTAGGAATGCTAGAAATGCGGGCTGAAGATAAATCTACCTTTAGAATCTTTCCTGTGTATCCATATTGTCCGTTCACTTTAACCTCCGTTGGTAAACTTTGCCTTGCAAGCCGCCATTGAGCGCCTTTCACTAATGAAGCCAGATCCGCCTTCCGTTACTCCAGCCTTGAGTATCAGGCTTCCCAATGGCCTGGAAACAATCATGTCTCTCCAAGGATACCGCAAATGGGGTGCATCCGACAATGCTCTCGGAGCAATCCCATTGACAAGGGGAAGCGACGGCGCTATATTGTCTGCGCCAAATTAAAAGAATGGAGGGAGGAAATGGCGAAGATAACCGAGGAAATGAAGACGATGATAGCTAATCAGGCGGCATTCATTGCCACTGTCAGTGCTGATGGCACGCCCAACCTTGTGACAAAAGGCACCACCCAGGTACTGGATGATGAGCACATCGTGTTCTTTGAATTATCTGGCGGTCGCACCTGGGAAAACCTGCAGAAGAATCCCAAAATAGCCATCGCTGTAGCTGACAAGAGCACCATTCAGGGCTACCGCTTTGTTGGCAAGGCGGAGTTCATAACTGAGGGAGACCTCTACGAGAGTGCCAAGAAGATAGGGGAGATGTTGAACATACCCGCTCCACCCAAGGCAGCGGTGAAGATGAAGGTTGATGCGATCTATAACCTTGGCGCCGGCGGACAGAAGATCGACTGAAGCAACAAGTAGTATATGGCATTAATACGCTGTACTCAGCTTAGCCTTAGCAGATGGTTCTGTGGCGACGTTTGTAAAGTATTAGGGTCATCCAAGACCTAACGACTTAGTGCGGTGGCTTGCAAGTCCTTAGAATGATGACAAAAAGCTGCCTCTTCGTTAAACAAAGGTGATTTATGTGGATGAGGCAAGTGTTGTGCAAAGGTGGGGTAACCCTTCGTTAGAGCTCGACCGTTGAGAGTGCTCTTTCAGCGGCTTCCTCGCCCCGAGGTATGAGCTCGCTGGCTAGATGGAAATCTGTGGGACCAACGTGCGCTACGTCGGGTTCGATCACAAGGTCAGCCCCCTCAAGAGAGGCCCTGGCGATGAGATTTGCCGATATGTCTACCATCTGCATGAGAATGGCAAATATGTTGAGTCCTCTGCTCAAGTCCCCGCTGCCTTGCTTTGAAATCCTGCCCTCAGGATGTGGCAATACATTCACCGCGATGATGAACTCCGCCCCCATGTCCCTTACGGTACTTACCGGAACAGGATTCACCAGGCCCCCGTCTACCAATATCCTGCCATCCCACTCAACCGGCAGGAATATCCCCGGGATTGATATGCTCGCCCTCACTGCACTCGCCACCAGGCCATCCTTTATAACCACTTCCTCACCTGTATCGATATCGACGGCAACGCAGGCGAAAGGGACCTTCAAATCAGAAAAATTCTCCTCACCCAGATAGGAATCCAGAATAGCTTCTACTTTTTTGCCCTTGATAAGTCCGACACGGGGGAGGGCAGGGTCAAGCAACTGGGCCATCTTCCACCGGCTCCACTCCGTAGCGTACTGCTCCAGCCGGTCAGCATCTAGCTCCTTGGCGTAGATAGCCCCGAAAATCGAACCTATGCTTGTGCCAGCGATCATCTGGGGCACAATACCCATTCTCTCAAGAACCTTCAGAACGCCAATATGTGCCAGCCCACGGGCAGCGCCACCACCCAGAGCCAGCCCTATCTTCTTTTTCTTTAATGACAGGCCGGTATATGTCATAGCACCCAGTTTGCATTCATAGATATGTTATGTTCCTATAATACACTGTGATGGGTTAGCGCACAATCACGGAATCCCTGATATTGGGCCTCGAAATACCTGAGTTCGTCACTTAGCCAAGCAGCCAGGACAGACCAGCAGTGGGGCCTGTCCTGAAAGTTGTATCTGGAGTTCCGTTGTCTGATTATGGCTTGACCTTCCTGCGGATGCTAGGTTGTTGGTTAGATGAAGCCGTTATCAGTGGATTGATTCGTCGACGTGGGCCATAGCTAGCACCGATTCAATGAACGGCGTCTTGGCATCGGCATAGGCTTCACGGTCTGAACCATACCTGTCGGCCAACTCCTTCTTCAACTTGTAGTATTGCTGAGCTACATCGGGATGAGAGCGCAGATAGTCGCGAAACAGCAAATGCCGCTCCCAGAACTCGCTGGTCAACTCAATCATGTGTATGTGATGTGTGCGTGCCTCCGGAGGACCCTTGCGGAAAAAGCGCCTTTCTGGCAGTTCTGCCTCAAACTCAGGCACGTACTCATAGCCAATGCTTTGCAGTGGCTCAATGCACTCCTCTGCATCGGCAAGGCGACGGACAGCGACCATGATGTCAATGATTGGCTTGGCTGCCAATCCAGGTATTGCAGTGCTTCCGACGTGCTCAATTGCTACGATTCTGCGTCCGATAACATCAAGAATTCGACCCTTTTCCTCTCCATACACGACTGGCCATTGTGGATCGTAGTCAACGATTTCGACAGGGTAATTCATATTTTTCACCGACCAGCGGCGCTGGGATGAATATATTTTGGAGGAAAGCATCCTCATCCCTCATAGCGTTCAGTGCGTCAGGGTTACCTTGTGAACGGCTAGCGCATTTTCCAGACCGGCTTCCTCTTCTGGACAAAGGCGTCCATCCCTTCCCGTGCATCCTCCGACCCCCAGACCGAGTCAATCATGGATGCGGCAAAACGCCGCCCGTATTCCAGAGGCACCTCGGCTCCCAGCTTCACTATTTGCTTGATAGTCCTCACTGCCAGCGGGCCATTCTCGCAGATGATCTCAGCGATGCTGGTGGCCATAGGCATAAGCTCATCAAGAGGCACTACCTTGGCCACCACACCGAGCCTGTAAGCCTCTTCAGCATCTATCGCCTCGCCGGTTAAAAGCAAAAACATTGCACTGCTCTGCCCGATTAGGCGAGGCAAGGCAAATAGGCCTGGAATAGGCATTAGGCCTCGTTTCACCTCAGGCATAGCGAACATAGCGTTCTCAGAGCAGATGCGGATGTCGCACCGCTGGGCTAGCTCAAAGCCGCCACCATACGCTATGCCGTTCACGGCGGCGATGGTCGGTTTGACCAGCTCGACGGGGCCTGGTGCCTTTCCTGGCTGCCGCTTCTGGCCCCCACGACCGCTCTCGGCCCCTTCTTTCAAATCGAACCCGGCAGAGAAGGCGCGGTCACCCGCGCCGGTATAGATGGCTACCCATAGGTCGTCATCTTGAGCGAAGTCGAATTCCGCCTCCTGCAACTGCTGAGAGACCTCACTGCCGAGGGCGTTTAGACGCTCGGGGCGGTTAAGGGTGAAATAGGCGATGTGGCCCTTCTTTTCGTAGATTACATATGACATGTTGCTTACCCCCTTGCATTAGTATTGCGCTATATGCCAACCACGCATCCCGCTTGATTACGCTCGGCCGTCTCAACCGATGTGTATTAGGTACTCTGTTCCAAAGGGTGGTACGTAGGCGCAGAACCAAAGTTGTAAAACGGCCAACCATTAAAATCAGACAATTGTTAAAATGAGTATAATAAGGTCTACGCAGTCGCCAGCTAGCGCATTTTCCACACTGGCTTTCTCTTTTCAGTGAAGGCGGCTGCCGCTTCCTTGGCATCCTCTGAGCCCCACACTGAGTCTATCAGCGATGCTGCAAGTCGTCGGGCATAATCCATGGGAACCTCACTACCTAGACTAACAATCCTTTTAGCCGCTCGTACGCCAAGCGGTGCATTGCTGCATATGATATCAGCCATGGCGACGGCTGTGGGCATCAGTTCAGCCAGAGGCACTATTTTAGTCACCAGACCGATGCGGTAGGCCTCTTGGGCATCTATCGGCTCACCACTGAGGATGAGCCACAAGGAGTTGCTCTGGCCAACGAGGCGGGGCAGTGTGAATAGGCCTGTAACCGGCACGCGGCCAGCCTTTACCTCGGCCATGGCGAAGGTGGCGTTCTCAGAACAGATGCGGACGTCGCATCGCTGCACCAGCTCAAACCCGCCTCCATAACAGATGCCGTTTACTGCAGCGATGGTCGGTTTGTCGGTTTCGACGGAGATGGATGCCTTTCCTGGCAATATCACCGGTGCCTCACGGCCCTGTTCGGCAGCCTCCTTCAGGTCCAGGCCAGCGCAGAAGGCCCTCTCTCCCGCTCCAGTAAAGATGGCCACCCAGGCATCGTCATCTTGAGCAAATCTGTTTTCTGCGTCCCTCAATTGCTGCATCAGTTCTCTGCTCAAGGCATTTAGACGCTCGGGGCGGTTGAGGGTGATGTAAGCGACATGGTTCTTCCTCTCATATAGTACGTACGACATGATGCATCCTCCTTACCTTAATAATATGGTAGTGGATATCAGTTGCGCATGTAGGCTCGCCCGTCGCTAGCTAGGGCTGGCCGTATCTCTCCCGGAAAACAATATCGCCAAGCTCCTTCCGTCTTGGCGCTATTGCCTCTTCATCGGGATAGCCCAACGGTGTCAATTCCACTACAACAACCCCTTCGGGAATTTGCAGGATTTCCTCAACCTTCTGTTCATCGAACCAACCGACATTAACTGTACCCAATCCCAACTCGTGGGCTGCCAGCGCGAGATTCTGCATGGCCAGTGCCACATCGAACATGAACCAATCGCCCTTGCTGGTCATAGCCTCTCCCTTCATGAAACCAGACCTGCCAAGTTGGGCGCAGGCCACAATCACTGCTGGCGCATTGCGCACGGCATCGATGGAAGGATTTCCATGTCTCAGTGCCTCCGATATCCTGGCCCTGGTCTCGGGTTCTCTCACTACCACGAACCTCCAGCACTGTTTGTTTTCCCACGACGGTGCCCAGCGGGCAGCGTCAAGAACAATCTCAAGAGTCTCTTCGCTTACAGGGTCGTGTTTGTATTTCCGGATGCTGCGGCGGCTCTTTATGGCTTCCATCACATTCATTGTCCTAATCCTCTCTATTTTTGACTAACTATTGCACTATCAACCATGGCTCTGTGAATATTTTGTAAGGCTGTTTCCCCCATAGCCTTAGGTTTTTGAGTGCTTCGTTAGTCTACCACCTGTAGCCAACTGACTGCAATATGTACCACCTGAGCTGCCCATTTTAGCTATGTAGCGCGAGGCTTTAGCCTCGCCATGAAAAGCGACCCTAAAGGGTCGCGCTACATCCCGCCACGGTTGTCATTGCGAGAGGAGCCAGAGGCGAAGCGAAGCAATCCCGGTGGTACGGCGTCTTGTGGGCTACGACCGTTACAGCTCCCGAAAGGCCTTGGACGAATTGAATCGCTTGTATGGTCTCCTCCGCCTCTACGTCAATTTCTTTCAGCTGGTTATGAAGCTGGTAACCAAGACGAGGTGTGGGGCTAAGGTACATAAGGTCTACGACACGGCACAAACGCCGTACCAATGGCTACTTGAGGCTGGTGTACTTACCAATGCTAAGCAACCGGAGTTGGCAGCAATCTACCATGGTCTCAATCCTGTTTCACTACTCAGGCAAGTCAACGAGAACCTGGATCGCCTGTGGGCTCTGTCAGAATGCTCTTAGCATCAAATCAAGGCCAGAAATCACGGCAGTTCGTTAACCCATATTTATGATGCAGCGATGCCTTTTCGGTAACCGTTTCTATTTACGCAATACGTCGACCGACTGCTTGCCAGAAGGAGTAGTCCAGGTGATGGCGCTGGCCGCCCGGCCTCACATACATGTTATAATGATGCCACCGATGTAGAAGAAATTCGAAGGAGAGGTCGTTGTATGGAAGAGATACCTGATGTGACAGCCAGGGTAATATCCCAAAAGGGGACTTGTTCTGCCGGGCATAGGGTCGGCGATGAATTCGTCCTTGGACAGAAAACTCCATCTGACTTGTGTTCGTGGGCCTTCCATACTTTGTTTCCTTTCGCCGAGGTGTTGCAGTTCGGTGGCTCATTCCCCTGGGAAGATAACCCAGACAAGACTACCGTTGCCTGTCCCGATCCAGGGAATCCAGTGGTGTTTGAATTGAGGCGAAGATCACCATAAAAACGAATTTTATACCCCTTTCGTGACAGAATAGCAATGTGTTAATATACCTAGCGAAGCGTTCTAAGCGTTGAGGTGAAATGGCAGCGGCAAATACAAAAAGGGGCGGGCAAAAACTCCGTTCCGTCCTAGGGGAAGAAGAGGCTGACAAGGTCATCTTCTATCACGATTGGTGCAAACGTTGTAATATCTGCGTCGCGTTCTGTCCAAAACAGGCGTTGGCCATGGACGAGAATAATTACCCCCGACTCGTAGCACCAGAGCGATGCAATTCCTGTGGCCTTTGTGAAGTTTTGTGCCCCGATTTTGCTATTACCGTCCCCGGACGGCACCGCGTGTCTAGACCTCAAGCGATAAAAAAGAAACCGAATGTCAACTGAGATGGGTAATTCAACCACCACAGCTCGCAGACGGGAAAAGGCAAGGCTAATGCAGGGCAATCTCGCCATAGCTGAGGGTGCTCTGGCGGGCGGCATTGGCTTCTTCGCTAGCTATCCGATAACTCCAGCGAATGAGATTGCTACCTTCCTCTCCAGGGCTCTACCGAAGAGGGATGGGGTGTTTATCCAGATGGAGGACGAGATAGCGAGCCTATCTGCTGTCATTGGAGCCTCAGTGGGAGGGATCAAAGCGGCTACAGCCACCAGCGGCCCCGGGTTTTCTCTGATGCAGGAAAGCATAGGATACGCCGCTGCCGTGGAAATCCCATGCGTAATAATCGACGTGCAGCGCGCCGGCCCCAGCACGGGCATGCCTGGTGGCCCAGCCCAGGGCGATGTTATGCAGGCTCGCTGGGGTACTCATGGAGACCACCCCATTATCGTCCTCTGCCCTAGCTCGGTACGGGAATCTTATGAACTTACTATCCATGCCTTCAATCTTTCAGAGCTATATCGCACGCCAGTGATCCTGCTGACTGACGAAGTGATCGCCCGGATGTCGGAAACGGTTGAAATGCCCCTTCCCCAGGTCAAGGTGATAGACCGTCTGCACCCCGAAGTCCCTCCCGAATGGTACTTCCCTTATGACAATGCAGAGGGCGATGTGCCCCCCCTAATCTCATTCGGCCATGGCTACCGCTACCATATAACCGGCCTATTTCATGACAAGTCCGGTTTCCCCACCTCGCGCCCGGATGAAATTGATGCCTGGCAGGAGAGGCTGTTCCTCAAGATAGACGGGAATGTGCAGCAAATAGCGCGCATAGAAGAGGAGGAAATGGCGGATGCTGAGATGGTCATCGTCGCCTATGGCTCGACGGCAAGGTCGGCTCGCCACGCAATGAGGCAGGCACGTGCAGCAAACAAGGCAGTGGGACTTCTCAGGCTGGTCACGCTCTGGCCTTTCCACGATGCGGCGATTGAGCGTATTGCCCTCTTTGCAAAGAGGATAGTAGTGCCAGAGATGAACCGTGGTCAGATTCTACGCGAGGTAGAGAGGGCGTCCCAGGGAAAGACAGAGGTCGTGGGGGTAAATCGCGCCGACGGCCAGATGGTTACCCCGGCCCAAATAATGGCGGCGCTGGAGGCATGATGGAATACACCATCCCCGAGCACGAATACTTGAGACAGCAGAAGAAATTTCCTAGCGTTTGGTGCGCTGGTTGCGGCATTGGCACGGTTCTCGGAGCCATTATCAGAGCGGTTCGGGCGCTCAATTTGTCCAAGGATAAGGTGGCAATGATTTCAGGAATTGGCTGCACTGGCCGTATGCCGGTGTACGTCGACTTCAACACGATGCATACCACCCACGGGCGGGCTTTAGCCTTCGCCACCGGGCTGAAGCTGGCAAGGCCTGATATGGAGGTGATTGTGGTCATGGGGGATGGGGACGCTGTCGCTATAGGTGGGAATCATTTCATTCACGCTGCCAGGCGCAACATCGAGCTAACAGCGATAGTGGTAAATAACAGGATATACGGCATGACCGGAGGTCAGTTATCGCCGACCACTCCCATTGGGGACAGGGCTACAACAGCTCCCTATGGCCAAATAGAGCAAACCTTTGATATAGCCAAAATCGCTGAGGCGGCGGGGGCAGCCTTCGTAGCGCGGAGCACTACCTATCACGCCATCGAGCTTGACAGGCTTATTGCCAGCGGCATACAGAAGAAAGGCTTCTCAGTAATTGACGTTCTGACCCAGTGCCCTGTGGGATACGGACAGCTTAATCAAGCGGGCGACGCCGTAGAGATGCTGAAATGGTTTCGCGACAACACCACGTCTGCCCGTGGCAAAGCTCCATCGGGAAAGATAGTTCGTGGTGTGCTCGTGGACCGCGATCTGCCCGGCTATGTGGAAAGCTACCGGAAGGTGATTACGGCAAGCAAGAGGGGAGCTCGAACTTGAAGAAACGACGCTGGGAAGTGAGGCTGGTGGGGCAGGGTGGGCAGGGTCTAGCATTGGCTGGCATCACACTCGCCGAAGCGGCAGTCCGAGATGGCAAGAATGCTATCATGAATCACATATATGGCGCTCAGAAGCGAGGCGGGCCTAGTCAAGCCGATGTAGTCATTAGCCAGGAGGAAATAGACTATCCTAAAGTGCTGGACGCCGATCTGCTTGTGATTTTCAGCGAGGCGGCTTTCGACGAATACCGCCACCAGTTAGGCAGTCACGGCTCTATCGTTTTCGACAACTCCCAAATAAAAAGGGCCCTGGCTGAATGTGACAGGGTAATACCCATACCCTTTGCCGACATATCACAGCAGGTCACAGGCAGCAGCCTCAGTGCTAATATGGTAGCTTTAGGCTTCATAGTAGAACTGACAAAGCTAGTCTCCCACATATCCCTTGTCCGCGCCGTGAATAAGCGCTCGCCCAAAGGCGGTCTTGAGGCCAATCAAACCGCCCTGGAAAAGGGCATCGAGATGGCCATATCCATCAAGTTTGGGCGGAATTGGGATAACTGATGCTATATTCACTAGATCAATGATAGAGGGACTCTTGCTTAAAAGACCTAGATTGCTCGCTGCTTGTGATATCAAGTAAACTGCTGATGCCCACATGGATTTCGGCCCCTATTCTTGGCAGATTTGGAAATGCTAAGCTTATAGAACAACGGCTGCTATTTAACTAAGAATAAAGGAGGAGAGAATGAGCGAAACACAGAAAGTACGGATGGAGATAGAGGATAGCATAGCCACCGTCACCCTGAACCGCCCCGAGGTGCTGAACGCCATGAATGCCGATATTTGGCAGGGGCTTGTGGATGTAGCCAACACAATAAGGCAGGAGCCAAAGGTGCGGGTTGTGATCATCACCGGGGCTGGAGACCGTGCCTTTTCCTCTGGGCTTGATCTTAAAGCGGCGGCGGTAGGGAAGGCCTTTCCTGACATTCCCATACGGCAAGGGCCTGACGTCCTTACCACCCTAAAACATTCATTCACTGTATATGAGGAGCTGGCAGTACCGGTGATAGCCGCCATTCAGGGCTACTGCTTTGGAGCAGGACTTCAACTGGCTGTAGCCTGCGACTTCAGGATTGCCGCCGAAGACGCTCAGTTGGCCATCCTCGAGGTGAGCCGGCTGGGAATCGTCCCAGATGTGGGAGGAACCCAAAGGTTGCCCCGGTTGGTAGGGCCCAGCCGTGCCAAGCTAATCCTGATGACGGGGCGGCGAATAGATGCCCAAGAGGCGCTGAGAATAGGCCTGGTGGACGAAGTTCACCCTAAGGATAAGTTTATGGAGGCGGCCAGGAACCTGGCCCACGAAATAGCTGCCCTCAACCCTTATGCTATCCAAGGGGTCAAACGGGCGGTCAACGTTGCTATGTCTCATAGCCTGGAGGTAGGACTTGCCTTCGAGACAGCCACCGCCCTAAGCGTCCCCAGAGTGACGGATATGGTTCGCGATGCTGCCACGACCTTCTCGGACAAGAGTAGCAAGTAATCTGGGTAATCAGCGTCTACGGGCAGTGAGGGCAATTGCTGCGGCCATAGTGGAGATACGAAATGAGCGATGACAAGGTGAAGGAAATCGAAGCAAAGATAGCCGATTTGAAAGCTCGGTGGCCGGCTCACACTGTGCCGATATCGATGTGGCAGGAGCTGGAGGAACTCGAGGACGATCTGGAGAAGGCAAAGGAGGCGCAGAAGGGGAGTTAATGCCAGGCAAGATTGCTCTAATTAATTTCGCAGAGTGTCATCCTGACCAATGCGAAAATGGCGTGTGCGTCGCCGTGGCTGCTTGCTCCCATAAGCTGCTCAAGCAGGAGGCCCCCTTCGAAATACCTATGACCGACCCGGCTATCTGCCAGGGCTGTGGTGATTGTGCACGTGCGTGCCCGTTGAAGGCGATTAAGATAGTGAGAATGTAGAGAACCGGGGCTGTCATTGGTCCTCAACCGACAGCCAGGTCTAGGTTATTTATACAGGAGGGAAAATGAAGGTATCGGTTTGTGGCAAGGGCGGCAGTGGTAAAAGTACCATAGTCACTCTGCTGGCGGAGGAAGCTCGGTCAAGAGGCTATAAGGTACTGGTCGTTGACTCGGACGAGTCCAATGCGGGACTTTTCCGGATTCTCGGCTTCAATCAGCCGCCGGTACCTCTGATGGAGATCGTCGGCGGAAAAAAGAAAATAGTCAGCACACTGAGAGACCCTTCCTCCAGTGATATTGCACCAAAGGCAATGGTATTGACACAAGATTCTATCGCAATCGAAGATATTCCTGCGGAGAACATGGTTGAAAGGGACAATCTAAAACTGGTGTCCGTAGGAAAGATTCTTCAGGCTCTGGAGGGCTGCGCCTGCCCCTTCGGGGTACTGAGCCGTGAATTCCTAAAGAGGCTCGACGAGGGGGATAACGGCCTGGTCATCGTCGACATGGAGGCTGGTGTGGAGCACTTCGGCCGAGGGGTAGAAGAGAGCGTGGATGCTGTGCTAATAGTGGTCGAACCTTCCTTCGAGTCCCTGGAACTGGCGGGGCGGATAAGCAGTCTGGCTACTGGCACCGGTATCAAAACTGTTTATGCAATTCTAAATAAGGTTCCGTCGGATGATATAGCTTCAAAACTGGAAGATGCATTAGCCAAGAGGGCCATACACGTCATAGGTTGCATCCACCATGATTCAGAGCTGTTCGTTTCCGGTTTGGAAGGCAGGGCTCTCCGTACCGTTAGAGCAGCAGAGGAAATCAGGGGCGTGTTGGACTCGGTTATCTCAGAAGCGAGCGGGTAGTGACGTCGTCAGAGTAACATCAGTGTTAGTAGCGAAAGGGGGGTATTCAAATATGTGCTTGGCAGCAGCTTATGTCGTTGGGGGAGGTGGGGAGCCAATACTGGAAGAAGTCTCCTATATGCAGCTCGACGGTGATCGTGTGCAAATAGTGAACTTTTCAGGGGAGAAGAAGGTTATCCAGGGCAGACTAATCGAAGTGGATTTCTTTGCTGAGACACTGCTGCTGGAGCAGAACAACGCCTCCACTTAGTAATGTCAAGAAACGCAGAGTAAATACCCAAACCCGATTGAGTGCCCCACATATAATGCGTTCAAGCCACGAGCTTTTAAATTCTAAAGATGTCTTATATTCACCAGGATATTGAAGAAGCCAGTCTGAGCGCCCCGAGTGACACGAGAAATCAGATTGGGGATTAAGTTCTGGTGGCTTCTTCCCGCAGACGTCGCTCCTGAGCGCACTCCAGCGGCTCACTCCTCATCAGAATACCAAAACACCTGTTGCAGGATATGCACTTGGCAGGTCCCCTCTCGCCCCTCTGCCATCGGGCGACCAAATCTGGCTCTCTGATGAGGGGACGGCACATCGAAATGAGGTCGGCGTCCCCACTGTCCAATATGCTTTGCGCCATCTCCAGGCTGCGTATACCTCCAACTACCATTACCTGCACCTTGACCGCCTGTTTAACAGCAGCCGCTCTCTCTCGAAAGAATGCTCGCTCAGGGTGGCCTTCTTTCGTCGTCCGCATAAACTGGCCAACACCGCCGCTGACCTCTATGGCCTCGATGCCATTCTCCACCATCTGGCGAGCTGTCTCCATACCTTCAGCCAGGGAAAGGCCCCCCTCAGTGTCATCTTGCACACCGAGCTTGACCATCAATGGAAAGTCGGCCCCTATCGCTTGGCGCACCCTTTTTGTCACTTCGAGGTGAAACCTTCTCCTGTTCTCTGCGCTACCTCCCCATTTATCGGTACGGAGGTTGAATAAAGGCGACAGGAACTGACTCATCAGGTAGCCATGTGCCCCGTGAAGCTGGACCGCGTCAAAACCGGCTTCTCTGGCCCTCATTGCAGCCGATGCGAAGTCGGAGATAATCGACTCCGCTTCCTCATCGGTCATCTCACGGTGCGGTGTACGCATGTTCTGCATCTGGGACACAGCCAGGTTAGCAATGCCCTTTGGAGGGAGATAGTAAGAGTTGATACCGGCGTGGACTATCTGCAGCGCAATTTTCGCTCCTCCTTCGTGTGCTGCCTGCACCAGCCGGTGCAGACCAGGGATCATATCATCGGTATGGACGCCATACTGACCATGTATCGCCTGACCAAGGGGTGAGATAAAGGCATATCCAGTTACTATGAGGCCAACTCCCCCCTGTCCAAGCTGTCGGTATACCACTACCGAATTATCGGTGGCCGCCCCGGAATCGTCTGCTGAGGCATCCCACGTTGCCGACCTGACAAAGTGATTCCTCAGTTCCAATTTGCCGATTCTGTAGGGTGCAAACAGGTCTATTGACATACTCCTCCTCCTTATATGTGCTCTATATTCAACCTTTTCTTTTTCAACTTACAAGGCGGTGGATTTAATTTGTCAGCCTAACATACGAACTGGGGATTACCAAATGCGCTCATGTTAGCGAGATTCTACCGTCTGGTTCAGCGACCGTCAATGACAAGTCCGGTTCTCCTACGTTTGCCATTTCGACATAGATTGGCTATTTGCAAACTGGGTTGAATAATTCAGCCATACTAGCGAAAAGCTGGGTCTCCATATTTTCGTATTTATGCTGTCTTCGGTGTCACTGCTCCCGCCACCGATATTGTCTCGTATTGCACCTGTGCTTTAATCCTTCAATCACTTGTTTGGGACCCGAGGTGTGCTATAATGGCGACTAATGCAAGATAAGATAGGCTAAGAAGGCTTGATATTTAAACAAGAAAGGAAGAGGAATGTACGGCTATGCAGGTACCATACTAACGGTTAACTTGACTGATGGAAGCGTAAAAAAAGAACCACTACCAGAGGACCTCGTTCGAGATTGGATTGGAGGCGAGGGTTTTGGCGCCAAATTGCTATGGGAAAGAATCAAGCCAGGAACGGATCCTCTATCTCCCGAAAATGTATTGATAATTACGACCAGCGCCTTCAGTGGTACAGTGTTCCCCCCAGGTTCGCGGACCCTGGTCAACTATAAATCGCCGCTTACCGGGTTGTATGGCCAGAATGGCATGGGTGGTAGCTTTGCTCCGTATCTCCGCTTTGCCGGTTATGATGTGCTAATTATTGAAGGAAAAGCCGAGAAACCAGCGTACATCTTCATCGATAACGATGAAGTGGAGATAAGGGACGCAAGCCATCTTTGGGGCAAACTGGGATCGGAGACGGATGCGTTATTGCAAGATGAGATAGGTGATACCAATATTCAAATCATTCGTATAGGCCCAGCGGGAGAAAAATTGAACCGTTTGGCCTGCATGACGTCCGGCTACAATCGGGCCTTCGGCAAGGGGGGTAATGGAGCGGTAGCGGGATCAAAAAACCTCAAAGCAATAGCCGTGCGGGGCAGAGGCAGCATCCCTGCCTATGACCCGGCGGAGCTGAAGCAGGTTGCCACCAGAGTCTACAGAAGCTGCAGAGAAGGGGCAGGCGCGCTTCTCAGTCAGTATCATCTTCATTTTGGTAACTCAATGTATGCCGGTACTATGGGCATCCCCAGCCGTCACTTTCAGCAGGGCTACTGGGACAAAGGGGAGAGTCTGTACCATGAGAACCTGATGGAGAAACTCTACACCGGTGAAGACTACTACTGCTGGGGTTGCCCTCCCAGAAGTGGAAAGGTCCTGTCACCGAAGAAAGGCCCCTATAAAGGGCATAAGGTCGATGTGAAGATCGAGGCGGACTGGGCGTGGGGCTATAACATGATGATTGACGACCTAGATGCGCTCTGTGAGATTTGGCACCTTTGTAGTGAATACGGAGTCGATATCAACGGCAGCGCGGAATGGGCGGGGTGGCTGGCTGAGTGCCAGGAGCAGGGTATCTTAACCCCTGAAGATTGCGGAGGCTTGGAGGTAAAGTTTGGTGATGGTGAGTCATGCATCAGGCTGCTAAAAGCTATTTTTGCCCGAGAGGGATTCGGGGACTTGCTGGCTGAGGGACCCAAAATAGCAGCGGACAAAGTGGGAAAAGGAACAGAGAAATACGTTATGCACTGTAAGGGGTCGCCACTGGAGGCTGAGGAGTTCAGGGCAGACAAGGCGCTTCTGCTTAGCACGGCTACGACGGAGCGGGGTGGTTGCGTTAATAGAGGCTGGACATACGGTATCAACTACGCCAGCATACTTCAGTCGGATGTGACCGGGCTTACTGAAAAGCCCGACCCATTGGCGGAGAAAGGTGTAGGCAGGTGGCTGAAGCCCTACAAGGAGATGGTCCCGGGGATTTTGAACACCATGGGAGGCTGTCTTATTCTGTGGTGGTTTGGCAGATTTACCGCAACGGATGTGGTAGAAGGATACAAACACCTGACTGGACGAGATGTCAGCATTGAGGAAGGTCTCAAGGTCGGTGAGAAGATCATCAATCTATCAAGGGCGTTTAATGCGAGGGAAGGCTTTAGCAGGAAGGATGATACCATACCGCAAAGGTTTCTCTCCGAGCCGGTAAATGGTGGACCGCAGGATGGCGCACAGGTAGAGAACTTTGATGCCATGATAGATGAGTACTACACCGAGGCCGGATTTGACCTGAAAACTGGGTGGCCAACACGGACAAAGCTCGAGGATTTGGGGCTGAAGTACGTTGCAGACGAGCTGTATGCTGGGGGGTAAGTGAGAGGCCTAGAAAGAATTTAGAATAGGAGGTGAGCATACGGGTTTATTTATAATATGTGATGTAATAGCGCCCAAGAGGTCATAAGATGGACTACAGAGTCAAATATAGAAACAGGAAAGGGGAAAATGGACGGCTACGCAGGTACGATACTGACGGTTAACTTGAGTGATGGAAGGGTGAAAAAAGACCCATTACCGGAGGACCTCGTCCGAGATTGGATTGGAGGCGAGGGTATTGGCGCCAAATTGCTATGGGATAGAATCAAGCCAGGAACAGACCCTCTATCTCCTGAAAGTGCATTGATATTTACCACCAGCGCGTTTACTGGAACTGTATTCCCACCGGGCAGCCGGCTCTTCTTAAGCTTCAAATCACCGCTCACCGGATTGTACGGACAGAATGCTATGGGCGGGAGCTTCGCCCCGCAACTGAAGCTTGCTGGCTACGATGTCTTGATAGTTGAAGGCAAAGCTGAGAAACCGGTGTACATCTTTATAGATGACGATGAGGTACAAATAAAGGATGCTGGCCATCTGTGGGGCAAGCTGGGTGAGGAAGTGGACGAGTTACTGAGGGAAGAGATTGGCGATAGGCGAGTTGAAGTGATTCGCATCGGCCCGGCCGGTGAAAACCTGAACCGGCTTGCATGCATAACGAGCTCAATTAACAGAGCACTCGCCAGGGGCGGCAATGGAGCAGTCATGGGCTCCAAGAATCTGAAGGCAATTGCTGCGCGGGGTACAGGTAGAATCCCGGTTCATGACAAGGCGGGTCTGGGGGAGGTTGCGGCTAGGGTTTATAAATCCTGTAGAGAGAGCCCGGCGGGAGCTGCTTTAGGGAAATACGATACCCACATTGTTCATGGTCTCTATGCCGTCAATCAGAGCATCCCATCACATCACTGGCAGCAGGGATACTGGGAGAAAGCGGAGAAGTTGTTCCACGAACCAATAGCAGAACAGCTATTCACCGGTGAAAGTAGCCATTGCCCGGGGTGTCCCATAAAGGCGGGGAAGGTGCTATCTCCGAAGAAAGGACCCTATCAGGGGCACAAGGTTTCCGTTATGGCCGGGGAGGTATGGGCGTGGGGCAATAACCTCATGATCGATGACCTGGACGTACTCAGTGAGCTGTGGTACCAGGGTGCTCAAAATGGGGTCGATCTCCATTCTGCTGCTGAGTGGCCGCTATGGCTGGCTGAGTGCCAGGAGCGGGGTATCTTAACCCCTAAAGATTGTGGAGGGTTGGAGGTGAAGTTTGGTGACGGCCAATCTGTCCTCAGGTTGCTGGAAGCCATTTTTGCGCGAGAGGGATTCGGAGACCTGCTGGCTGAGGGGCCCAAAATAGCAGCAGAAAGGATAGGCAAGGGCTCGGAAGAATACGTCATGCACACCAAGGGGGCACCATTGGCATCCCAGGAGTTCAGGGCAAACAAGTCGCTTCTGCTTACCGCAGCGGTTGAGGAGAGAGCTGGATTCGGCCATAGAAACTATACCTGGCCTGTAGTCTGGCTTGGTAATCTCATGCCAGAGATTACCGGGCTGACAGAGAAGCCCGATGCATTGGAGGAGAAGGGCATTGCGAAATGGCTCAAACCCTATAGGGAGGCGCTCCCAGGTATTTCAAACACTATGGGAGGATGCCACCTTCTGTGGTGGTTCACATTCAGTAGCACTGATGTAGTAGAGGGATATAAATATTTGACTGGACGCGATATAAGCATTAAAGATGCTCTAAAGGTCGGAGAAAGAACCATCAATCTGGCAAGGGCGTTCAATTGCCGGGAGGGATTCAGTCGTAAAGATGATACTATGCCAAAGAGAATCCTCACAGAACCGATACACGGAGGACCGCAGGATGGCGCTCGAGTAAAGGACTTCGAAGCCATGTTAGATGAGTACTATACCGAGGCCGGCTTTGACATCGAATCAGGATGGCCAACGCGAGCCAAGCTCGAGGAACTGGAACTGAAGGATGTGGTAGAAGAACTATACGTTAAGGGTATTTGATAGGGCTTGAAGAAGCTGATAGCTTTACTGTTACCTCGGCAGCCATAAATCCGGCGAGAAAAGCCATTAGACTAAAATGAAAGGAGGGATATCATGGCTTGGAAACTAAAAGGGAATTGGTACGAAACGTGCGCTTCGCAGGGCCAGTGTGCCCACTACTTCGGTCGGGATAGAGAAGATCCATGCAAGTCGTTCCAGTTGTTTGAGATCACGGAGGGCGAGATCGACGGCGTGGATATAAGCGGTATCTTGGTGATGACGTTCGCCGACCTTTTCTCTTCGACATTTGCCGGTCTGATGGGTGAGGGCGGTGAAGGTGGCGTGTACATCAGCGACAAGGCCACCGAAGAGCAGAGGAAGGTACTGGAGCCTTTCTTCGCCAACAACGTACCAGGCTGGCTCCTGACGCGAAAGGTCCTCGGGCTCAGGTTCGTTCCCATTAGCCTGACAAAGGAGGACAACACCTACCACATCACCATGCCCTACGGCGAGATCAAGATGACGCCGACGGCCGGGCTCGATGGCAATCCGGTTCGGGTGGAGAACTCGTTTTTCAACGCCGTGTTCCCCCAGATCAACGTGTGCAACTGCCACTTCTGGAAATACAAGGACTTCGGCAAGGACTTCGACTTCAAGAATAGAGCCAGCGTCATCAGTGAATTTAGTATGCAGGGTGGCTAGAAGGGCAACGGCGGTCGCAGGATCATGTAAGAGTAACCAATAATTTGATAACATGAACTAGTAAATCCTAAAGTCCAAGAGAGGGCTTTGGCAAGCTGAGTTAATTTGAAAGGAGGAGCTAATTTGTGTGACAAATGCGCAGCGGAAGGCCTGGCCAGGGTCTTCGGCAAGGATGCGTGTCGGTGGTACTTCAGCACCGATGCATATGATTACCAGCACGCCTATGAGGCCGACCAGAAGTTCCTGGAGTATGCCGAGCAGTATGAGATACTGAACTCGATTAATCCCGGGAAGTTCGGGGCTGAGTGGGTGAAGAAAGTAGTGGAAGGCGGGCGCGTGGCTCAGGTTGTAACCTTGGAGGAATCACTGGAGCTCCTCCGCATAGCCAAGGAGGCTAACGAAGGCGAGAGTCTGATATGCTTGAACATGACTTGCATCTGCAAGAGGACGCGTGGCGGCGATGTGACCGAGCCAATCTGCATGTTCTTCATACACCCCCCGAAGGAGGAACACGCGCGGGAGATGTTCGCCAGCCGCATCTTCTCATCGGGTGAGCGAGAGTCCTTCTACTTCTACGACCCTGTTGATTTAGACAAGATGAAGGAGCTGTTGCTGGACTACGAGAAGAGACTGGGACTGGTACACACCGTTTTCACCATCGGTTTCCCCAGCATTATCACCCTGTGTAATTGTGAGATGCCGTACTGCCATTCGATGAGGCAGCGTCTTCTCTACGGCGTCGAGGACGCGTTCGTCGAAGGCTACTACGTGGCACGTATCAACAACGACAAGTGCATCGGGTGCGGCGAGTGTGAGAGGCAGTGCCAGTTCGGCGCCATTCGTCTCGACCGCAAACTGGAGAAGGTGGTCCACATGCCGACCAACTGCTTTGGCTGCGGGATATGCCGTAGCGTGTGTCCGGCAGATGCCATAGAGATGGTGGAACGGGAGACGGTAACGCTACTGCCGAAGAAGGAGCCTTATGGTGTGCACCATCCCATTGCTCTGCATGAGGAGAGCGTGCAATGAAAGAGGATGTCGAGCGAATCCGTCAGTCAGACATGGGCTTTCCCGAGTTGGAGGTGCTGGAGGCGTACAAAAAGGCGCCGGTGATTACCGTGGGCGAGGAGTGTACCCAGCCCCAGGAATGCCGCAAGTGCATGGAGATCTGCGCCACCAAGGTATTTGTGATTATTCCCGACGCCAAGCTGGTGCCGCATACCAGGTATCCGTTGATCAGGGAAGGTTTTGAGCTGGCGGCCGCCCCTGAGGCGATGAGGGTAGTGGCGGCGGAACCGACGGTATGCACCCTGTGCATGGCCTGCGTGCGGGTGTGTCCGCTGCAGTGCATCACTATCGAGACGCCCTCCAAGTGATCACAATTTAGCTGCCTGCTTGCATCTCTTTACCTTCAAGCATACGAAGGCAGGTCTTTCAGTTGTCACCAGAGAAGCTGTAGTGGATGGTAAATACATACTTGGTTAAGGACTGCATTTAACCTCTGCCGTTTAATACCATGACTTTATGTGATTAGCGATGATATCTATCGCTTCGAAAAGATCAGGCGTGGGTAGGAAGTAGCCGGTCCTGACCCTGGCATACTGGTGCTTGGGCTCAGGATAGATGGAAATGCCGCCCTTGAGGGCACTAAGGTCAGCTTGCAATAGTTTATCCTTCAGTCCATAGTCGAAATTGAGCTTCTGGACCAGAAAATCATCTCCTTTCCATTCGATACCAATTACCTTACCCTTGAACAGCGAGCTCTTCTTCGTGCTCATCTTGCTTTTCTTCTTCTTGCTTCCCCCCATAAAGCTAGGCCTGTTTACCAGAAAGTCGAGATAGTAGTTGACCCCATACTGGCTGGCCACGCCGATAACATTTATTGAATTTATGTTATAGTCTGTCAGTTTAATAGTCCCTACCAGCCTGTGCCCCCAGGAGCGTTTCTGTCCCTTTCTTTCCTCGCCGCCGCCTTTCTCCAGTGCAGATGCCTTAACGCCTATCCCTTGAAGGTGCTGGTAAAGCTCTTCTACCTTTTTTTGCCCACCCTTCCTCAGTTTCCATAACGCGATAGGCAATCCTATAGCTAGCGAAAGCGCAAACAAAATAGGGAAGATATTGCTCCAGTCCACCTGCCCTCCTCGTCTTCACTTGGTTATTACAGTGAAGGTTATGATACCTGACAGGATTGATTCCAGCAAGAATGCACGTTCCCCGATATGACTGGCGACGCCCTACCTCCTCCCGAGCGTATCCATCACTGCGGCGAACCAAAGCACATCGTCATTCTGAGCCGAAGCTCTGAGCCGTAGCTCTGAGCCGTAGCTCTGAGCAAAGCGAAGAGACAGCGAAGAGGAAGCGAAGAATCTCGGTAGTGGGATTCTTCGGTCACTGCGCACCCTTCCGAGGCTATTCGAAAATCTTGGGTAGGTTGGAGCCCTTCAACTGAAGGGCTCCAACCACACCTAGAGCACCCCGATATAATCGGGGTAGGCTACCCTATTTTACCAACTTACTGGACACCTTTGGTGTTCCTAATCCGCCTCTGCCCTTTGCCACAATCGAAGCTTATACTCAACGTTGTCAGCATATTCTGAAGCTGATATGATTGGTCCAGAGCCAGTGATAGAGAAGGTTTACTTGCTATGGCTATAATCAAAACGGAAAACTTGGCCAAGCGCTTCAAAGACGTATTGGCGGTAGATTATGTAAATCTGGAGATAGAGGAGGGTGAATGCTTCGGTCTATTAGGGCCTAATGGGGCAGGCAAGACCTCGCTGATCAGGATGGTAACCGCTGTGTCACCCACCACGGCTGGCCGAATATGGGTGCGGGGCAAGGACCTTGAGCGGTCCGCCCGGGAAGCGAAAGCTATGATGGGGGTTGTGCCGCAACTGGACAACCTCGATCCAGACCTGACCGTGTTGCAGAACCTGATGACCTTCGCCCGCTACTTCAACATACCTAAAAATGAGGCACGCCGCCGCAGTACGGAACTATTGGGCCTGTTCAAGCTAGAAGACAAACGAAACAGCGCGATTCGTGAACTCTCAGGCGGCATGAGACGCAGGCTGCTCATCGCCCGCGGCCTTGTCAACAACCCAAGAATCATTATCCTTGATGAGCCGACTATTGGACTGGACCCACAGGCGCGACACCTGGTGTGGCACAAGCTCACCGAGCTGTATGCTCAAGGGGTCACTCGCATTCTGTGCACCCATAATATGGATGAGGCGGCGACCCTGTGTGATCGCGTGGCGATAATGAATGAAGGCAGAATTCTCGACCTCGATGCTCCCTCTACGTTGGTGGCCAGGCATGTAGGGAGTGAGGTGTGGGAGATCGAGGTGGCCTCACAGGAGAGGGAGAGGCTCCTAGCGATGCTGGAGAGCCGTGGGTTCGACTTCGAGGATGCCGGCACTCACATCTATGTATTCCATGTCATACGGGATGATGCACTGAGTGGTATCGTCGGGGACGGGCACAAGTTGCGACAGCGGCCTGCCAACCTGGAGGACGTCTTCTTCCGACTCACCGGGAGGTCTCTGATCGAATGAAGCCCTTCTCATGGCGTTGCATCCGAATGTGGCAACGCAACAAGGATGTCTTCGTCAAGCTATGGCATTCCGAGGCGCCCGGCGCTATCGCCGAGCCTATCCTTATCCTGGTGGCCATGGGACTTGGCCTGGGTGCCTATGTGGGTCTGGTGGATGGTCAGCGCTACATCGAGTTCATTGCTCCTGGCATCATAGCCAGCTATGCCATGTTCAGCGCCAGCTTCGAATGCACCTATGGCACGTTCTTTCGTATGGAATATCAGAAGACCTTCGACGCCGTCATCGCCACTCCACTCAGCGTCGAGGATGTTATCGCTGGTGAAATCTTCTGGGGAGCGACGCGATCAATGCTCACCGGCACGGTGATACTGACCATCGCCGCAGCCTTCCAGTTGGTGCATTCGCCATGGGCGATCCTGATACCGCTGGTCTGTTTCCTGGAGGGGGTTGTGTTCGCTTCGATCGCGGTGTTCTACACGTCGCTGGTGCCGGCCATCTATACCTTCAACTACTACTTCACCCTGTTCATCACGCCGATGTTCTTCTTCAGCGGCGTGTTCTTTCCCCTCTCCTCTTTTCCTGAGATAGTGCAGAACCTGAGCTGGATAATACCCCTGACACCGGTAGTTCATCTAACCCGCTCGCTGGTGAGCGGAGACGTGCACTTCGGCTTGCTGTGGTCGTTCGGTCTCATTCTCCTCTTCGCTGCCGGATTCTTCGCCCTATCGCTTGTTACCATGAGACGGAGGTTAGCCATATGAAAAGGTTTACGCCGTCAAACTACTTCACCAGGTGCGACCGCCCAGGTGAATGCGCCTTTCTATATGCTAACATTGAAAATTCTCCTGTTGAACTATAGTATAATAATCGGGGACAAACGTTTATTGGGGGTTAAAATGGCTGACTACATAGAGTTATGGCAACTAAAGGACTCGCTCAAAGCTGAGGTAAAGAACAGCATCATGGCTGAAATTGAGGAGATTGCGAAACTACAAACCCTAGATTTGAATAGGGCGATAAACGAGATGCTGGAAGAAACCGCTCAAAAGATCCTGGATGAGGTTCACCTGGAAAAGGTAACCAAGCCTATGCTTGACAACACGGTTCGCAATGTTATGGAGACACAATATCCTGAATTGATACAAAAAGCTGTATCGAGTGCTCAGTATCCTCAGTTGATACAAAAGGCTCTGGCGGTAGCAACGCCCGAAATTAAAAAGGCCAAGGATGTTTTTAGCGAAGTACTGGAGCAAGCGGTTAAAGAAGTCATAAAAGAAGCTATCGTAGAATCAGTTGGCAAAGCAACATAGGTATCTGTTTGTCAATCGCTCATTCCGGGCTATTTTCACATAGCGATGTAATCTACTGTCAAATGACAGCCTCTCGTGGTCGGCCAATGATGTCGTTCAGATAGGTAAGAGCCATCTTCTCATCATTGCCAGGCTTGTCCCGGCGAAAGTAATAGAATAGATTCTCCCTCCGCCTAGCCCTCTCCCATCAAGGGAGACGAATGGGGGCAGGAGTATCTTACAAGCTTACTTCCCAAGGCGGATAAGCGGGAACATACGAGATTGCTTTACCGTCTACTGGCAGGGATATCCTACGAGGGGTAATGCAGAGGGATCTTCCGTCTCATGGAGGTCTGGGGGGTTCTGCCAGAGGTTCATTTCAGGGGTGAAGGGACCGGCTAAAAAAGGCAGCGATGCTGCGAAGCGGCTTAATCATGAAGAGGTGATATGACATTGATCATACAAGCGAGTAAAGACGTCGTTTAATAATCTTGCCTCCTGCATTTGGGACCAATGTAGCGCGACCCTTTAGGGTCGCCTTCTCACAGCGAGGCTAAAGCCTCGCACTACGTTGCTAAACTTCCTTAGTAGGGCCACTTGACAGCACGCCTGTATCAGAGTAGGCTTCTGTTGTCAAATCAGCTAGGGTTCCCTCATAGGGCTTTCCTCATTCAGCACCCTGTCCTGCAGCCAGTCTCTGGCTCTGGCGGAAAAAGAGGGATAAGGAAATAGAGATGAAATATGGTCGCATTTTGATATTTATCCTCGTAATTGTGATGGTTGTGACAGTTGTGTCTAGTCTCGCACATATTAGAAATGTACCAAACTCTGGGGCCACACCGACACCAACGGCAGAACAGACGCCAACACCTATCCCTGGATACTCGATATACACTGATGAGGCCAATGGTTTCAGCATCTCGTATCCAGAGGACTGGGACAAGATTTCAGATGTTCCAGAGGTGGTTCTTATTGCCTATAGGGACAACTCACCTTGCGAAGACCATTTCCCAAACTTCAACGTCGGGCAGAGCGAGTTATCCCAACCAATAAGCGTTAATGAGTTGTTTGGGCAGGAAAAAGAGTATTTAGCAACACTCGAGGGATACAATCATATATCTGAGGAGGATTTAATAGTCAGTGGCCTGCCGGCAATTAAACATGTATATATCCTAGTCAGAGACGAAGTCACGGTCGATGTAATGGAACTTATCCTAGTCGAAGGCACGACAGCGTGGTTCATCGCCTGTGAATGCGCCCCTGGCTGTTGGGGCTACTCCAAGGACGATTTCGACACAATAGTGAGCAGTTTCTACCTTCTCCACTAGGCGTGACTAAGAGTCGAATTGCCAACATAGAGGATATAATAACCTGGGCAACGTCAAGCTAACAAAGGCTTGCAAGAAGTGATAACCGTAAAATGTGCCAAGTGTAAAAGCAAGGTATTTAGATATGAGAAGATCGGGAAAGGGCGAGTGCTTCACTGCTGGAAAGACCGGATAGTCAAGGATTATAGCGTGCATGACGGAAACGACGTTAAATGTGAGTGTGGTAATCTAATTGGCATCGATGAAGGAAAGTGGATCAGAATGAAGCAGCGCTCTTTTACCTATTCAGGGACAGAAAGAAAAGGGTAGATATCTCCACGAAACCTACATTCGTTCATCTATGTTGTCACAATAAATATATCTTGATTACAGCTAGCGTGGAGTCTGACTGACTATTTAAACGAGACCTCATTATTCTTATTGGTTATCTTCGCTCGGTGACATTTTATAGGGATACTTCTCGCTGTCAGGTATCGGGACATCAAGCCAGTTCTCTCCAGGCACCATAGTACAAATGTAATCCTCACTATATGCGCACCATGGGTTGTATGCTCTATTGAAATCGAGGATCCATTTTCCCTCAGCATTGCGGTCTGCGTCGGACTCGAAATCAAGATACCTTCCTGCGCCATATGTTTAGTTGCCGGGGGTTGCATCTCTGAAAGGAATAAATAGGCTCTTCTCGTAAGGCGCGTTCTTATATACTTGAAGTATGCAATCCTTGCCGCCGATGTTGAATCGGAATTCACCCCACCTAAGGAACTCCTGCTCATTCCCCTTTGTATCAGATGTCTTTATTATTTTCTTCTCTTGATGCTCGTGTAGTTCAAGCTCGAACCTATAGTCTGGATTTACGGAAAAGTAATCAAGCCCCCTAAACCTGGTGCGGTCTTGAGAAGATAATGGCGATTGTCGATGTTCGGCAAAAAATATATCCTTGTCCGCTCGTTCTCTTTCAATAGTTGCTTCCCATTCAGGTATATCCATGATTGTACCCCCTTTCCCCTAGCGCAATGCGAAACGCAACTACTAACTCTATCGTATTACGACTGAAGCTCTTTGAGGTCTTGATAGCAATCCAGTGATTCCGGACTTATCAGGGACTCCCTATTCACCACCTCCCTGCCATGTATTATATTGGTAACCACGCTTTCCATTTTCTTCATATTCAGTGTGTAGGGAATATCTGGCACCTGGATAATCCTGGCTGGAACATGCCGGTGGGAGGCATTTTCGCGCAGGGTCTTTTTAATCCTGGTTTTCAAGTCCTCGGTTAAATAGTATCCCTCATTAAGTACAACGAAAAGAATAATACGCTGGTCTCCCTGCCAGCTCTGCCCTATGGCAAGACTGTCGCCAACTTCGTCCAATTTTTCCATTTGATTGTATATCTCAGCCGTACCGATGCGTACTCCAGATGGCTTTAGCACGGAGTCAGAGCGGCCGAAGAAGGTTATCCCCCCTGTATCACTATGGATCATAATGTAGTCGCCATGGCGCCACGCATTGCGATAGACAGCAAAATAAGCCTCTCTGTATTTTTCGCCATTTGGATCGTTCCAGAAATAGAGGGGCATGGACGGAGCAGCAGCTTCGCAAACAAGCTCCCCCTGCTGGTCGATTATTGAATTGCCCTTTTCGTCATACGCCTTTATCTTCATGCCCAAAGCTGGCCCCTGTAGCTCGCCAGCGTATACCGGGCTGATGGGATTTCCCGCGGCAAAGCAACCATTGATATCTGTGCCGCCGGAAATGGAATTAAAATGCAGGTCTTCTTTGATTTCACGGTACACATATTCAAATCCCTCGGCGGAAAGAGATGAACCGGTCTGGGATATTTCACGCAGCGACGTTAAATCATGGTCTTTACCGGGCTCAACTCCCTGGCTTCTAAGGTTGTTAATGTAAGTGGCACTGGTGCCGAAAACGGTTATTTCTTCATCCTGAATCAACCTCCACATAGCGCCTGGATCGGGGTAATTGGGGTTGCCATCATATAGCACTATGGCAGCTCCTACCCCCAGAGAGCTCAGCAGCCAATTCCACATCATCCAGCTACAGGTTGTTATGTACATGATTTTGTCTGCACGCTTCAAATCGGTATGCAGTATCAGCTCCTTCAGGTGATTGATGAGGACTCCACCAGCCCCCTGTACCATACATTTCGGCTTGCCGGTTGTTCCGGAGCTGAACATAATATATACCGGGTGATCGAAGGGTAGTTGTTCGAACTGAATCTCAGGCGCTCTTTGCGAAGATACAAAATCATCGTAGCATACACCATTGGGAATATAGCCGATATCTGGTTTCTCCTCAGTATAGGAAGCAACTACGACCTTCTCAATTGAAGGTATTCCCTTTGCGATGTCAGCCACATTTGAAAGAGAATTGAAAGCCTTGCCTTTGTAGAAATAGCCATTTGAGGTAAATAGAACCTTCGGTTCAATCTGCACAAAGCGGTCCAGAACCGCCCCTGGACCAAGATCAGTAGCACACGATACCCATATAGCGCCGATGCTGGTAGCGGCAAGCATAGCGACAGCTGTCTCGATCATGTTGGGCATATAGGCAGCTACCCGGTCTCCTGGGGCGACCCCCATCTCACGAAGTGACTTCGCCAGACGTGCCACCGAATCATATAGCTCTGCATAGCTCAGCCTAGCTGATTTTTCGGTCTCCCCACGGAATATGAAAGCTGTGTGACCATCCCTGTATCTCAGCAGATTCTCGGCAAAATTGAGCCTGGCCCCAACAAACCACTTTGCCCCCGGCATTTTGCTGGCATCGTCAACAACTGTTTCATAGCCTTCAGAGGACTTTATCTGGGCAAAGTCCCACATACAGGCCCAGAAATCGGCTATATTGTTTATCGACCAGTCATACAGTTGCCCATAGGAATGGAAGTCTTGTCCATACCGTCCATTCATCAAATTTATAAATGCGGTTATGTTGGCGTCTCTCTTTCGTTTCTCCGATGGTTCCCAGAGCAGCTTCCCCATAATATCTTCCTTGACAAACTTTTTAACGGATTGAAAATTGGGATTTGCAGCCTATTCCAACACTGGCGCAAACTTAGAATGCACTATTTGGCACGCTTTTGGCAACAGTTTCACCTTATCAGGCTCTTGACAGCGCAATGCCAGGGTAGTAGCGTTTTAGCGTCTGCTCAAAGTCGAAGCAAACGGCAGCGTTTTATTTATGTGCAGTGGATTAACCAGGAGGTGATGCATTAAGAAAGCAATTCCGGCGTTGCTAATTACTGTCGTAATCGCCATAGCCGTGATAGCGACGATCGCTGCAACTGGTGGATTTGAGCCTAAAGCGACGCCTACGCCAACATCCATGGCAACGCCTACACCTACATCTACGCCAACCACCGAAGAAATCTTTGCCAATTCATTATGGGCAGCAGTTACGATAGGTGAATATGTTCATCGGCTTGGTTTTGAGCTATTCAACGGGTCAACGGAAACGATTACTATAAAGAAGGTGGAATTCTACAATCGAGATGGACATATTGAATATCTCATCTCCGAGGAAGATATTGTAGAAATTTGGGGCTCGGGTGAAGTCGCTCCCAGCGACTACTTTAGCGGAAGTTATGATTTTACAATACAACCCCTAAAGGACGACGTGAAGCAATGGGAAGCGGAGTGGCACTGTGTCAGGGCAGATGGCCAAGACTTCGTGGTTGTCGGGGCATTTAAGGAGGGATTTTAGGCATTAACCCTCCAGCCCCGGTTTGCCTGGACTTCGAGCCGCTCGATTTCAATCATTGAGTTACACGTTCAAGCAATTCTTCAGTCCGTAAAAGGATGGGCGTCAACTCCTCAATCTGTTGCTATGATGCAACGTTGTTGGCACATCAGCCTGCGTCTAATGCATAATCTGAGGGCTCGTAAAAACCTGCAAAAGTCCAACGTTGTTGACACTCAGTGAAGCAGATGCTATAACTTGTTTTGCGGCAGTGGATTGGAGGAACCAACAGTTCTTCTATGTGGTTGTGGTGTGCTACTGGCACAGAAGGGGGTTACCATGGACGAAGTCTGGATATATGCGATAATCTTTTTACTTGCAGGGGTTATTGTTTTTCTGCTCGGGCTTTCTTTTGGACTTGTTCGTAGACCGTATCGCAATGTTCTCATGCATCGTTTCTGGGGAAAGGCAGCACTCGACCAAAATCTTATAATATCTTACGGAGCGCTGACCGATTCCCGGCAGACACAACCAGATCCACCTTCTTATCGCTATGTCAAACGCTATCATGACGGCAGAGCACTGCAACTGGTTGGACCTGGGCCAAATATAACTGGCGGCGGTGAAATTCGCGCCGCTTCGTACATTATCAACTTGCTTAGGCCGTATCGAAGAAGGCCTGTTACAGTTGTGGATGATACGACTGCATTCGCAAACCTGAACCGAACAATTATTTGTTTGGGTGGTCCCTTATCCAATCAAATAACCGACTTGATGCTACGTGAGCCAAACAATAGATTTGTGGAATTCGGGCAAGAAGGAAATACCACTTTCATTCGTGACAAGAAGTCTGACAAGAAGTTCGAAAACATCCAGGGATCGGTAAAGAAGGACTATGGCGCTATCCTGAAAATCCCTAACCTGCGATTCCCGGGTTATTTCTTCTTCGCGTGTGCCGGTTTGGGAGAATGGGGGACATCCGGCTCCGCTTGGTATCTTGCTAGGCAATGGCGAAACCTGCAGTCGGAGTTTAGAGGCCCCTTTGCTGTTATTGTTGAAGTAGAAATAGGATCTGATGAGAGCGCTCGCAGAGTTTTCCCAGAGGTGAAAAGGAGTGCCGTTAGCAATAGGTCCGCCTGACAGACCGTGCTTGTCTTCGTACAGATTCGCCTTGCAGTGACCCTCTTCTATGCCGAGAAAGTTATCACACATTTACAAAAAATGCTCCCATCGACAGGTTGACAACAACCCACCATTGCAGACAAACAAGAGTCAATATTGTTCATCAAGGCCATATAATATCGGAGCGCTCAACATCCTCAGATAGGAAAATACAGTTTTTGACTTCTGTGCCGATGTTGAAGGGAAAGCACTTTCTCAACATGCGCCTATCGCATTTGCACTGGCGCTATCTTTTCGCTTACCAGCAGGCCAAGGAGGATAGATACGATGACAGAAGCCAAAGTGGCGCCCTACGGCTCCTGGAAATCGCCAATCACATCGGACCTGATTGTCTCTGAAACGATCAGCTTGGGGCAGATCGCCCTCGACGGCGAAGATATCTACTGGGTGGAGATGCGCCCGGCAGAGGGCGGCCGGTACGTCGTTGTGCGACGCTCACCGGATGGGCAAATGGCCGACGTTACACCACCACCCTTCAGCGCCCAGACACGGGTGCATGAGTACGGCGGCGGCGCATTCGTCGTCGCCGACGGCACGGTCTATTTCTCCAACTTCATCGATCAACACCTGTACCGTCAGGACCCAGCATCAGAGCCACGGCCAATCACTACGGAGGCGGACTTGCGCTATGCCGACTGTATCATCAATCGGCGCCGAAGGCAGATGGTTTGCGTGCGGGAAGACCATACCGATGCTGAACGCCAAGCGGTCAACACCTTGGTAAGCCTTGCTCTTGATGACGGCAATGATGGTCAGGTGCTGGTCTCTGGAAATGATTTTTACTCATCGCCGCGGCTCAGCCCCGATGGATCCCGCCTGGCCTGGCTCACCTGGAACCATCCCAACATGCCATGGGATGGAACCGAGCTATGGGTTGGTGAGATAAGAAAAAATGGCTCAATTGACCACACCCAGCAAGTGGCGGGTGGCATCGACGAATCTATCTTTCAGCCGGAGTGGTCTTCTGACGGCATCCTGTACTTTGTCTCAGACCGAACCGGCTGGTGGAATCTGTATCGCTGGCGCGATGGGCGGATCGAACCGATGGTCAATACAGAGGCCGAGTTTGGTGTACCGCAGTGGCTCTTCCGCATGTCCACCTATGCCTTCGAATCGGAGAGCCGCATTATTTGCACATACGCCCAGCATGGGAAATGGCATCTGGCAAGCCTCGATACGGCGACCGGCGAGTTCGCGGAGGTTGAGACCCCTTATACCTCCATTGGATTTCTCCGCGCAGCGCCGGGACTTGCTGTATTCCTCGCCGGCTCACCGAGCGAACCCACATCGGTCGTCCAGCTTGACCTTGTCACGCACGAACTGAAGGTGTTGCGTCGCTCTAGCCATGTCACAGTTGAGCCTGAGTACCTGTCGATGCCGCGAGCGATTGAATTCCCCACTGAGCACGGGCTGACGGCGCACGCCTTCTTCTACGCGCCAAATAATGGCGACTACACGGCACCATCTGGTGAGCGACCACCACTCCTCGTCATGAGCCATGGTGGGCCAACAGGTGCGACTTCCAGCACGCTCAACCTGATGGTCCAATATTGGACCAGTCGCGGTATCGCAGTCCTCGATGTAAACTACGGTGGAAGCACCGGCTACGGCCGGGCGTATCGTCAGCGGCTCGATGGTCAGTGGGGCATCGTAGATGTGGACGACTGCGTGAACAGCGTACGTTACCTTATCCAGCGCGATGAAGTCGATGCTGGCCGACTCGCCATCAGGGGAGGCAGCGCTGGCGGCTATACTACCCTTTGCGCGCTGACCTGCCGCGACGTCTTCAAGGCCGGGGCAAGCTACTTCGGCGTCAGCGATCCTGAAGCGCTAACCAAGGAGACACATAAATTCGAGTCGCACTACCTGGACCGACTGATTGGCCCATATCCCGAACGCCGTGACCTCTACGATGAACGTTCACCGATCAGCTTCGTCCACAGCCTCTCGTGCTCGGTGATCTTCTTTCAGGGACTCGATGACAAAGTGGTCCCGCCCAACCAGGCGCTGAAGATGGTCGAGGCGCTGCGCGCCAAGGGCGTGCCTGTCGCCTACGTCCCGTTCGAGGGTGAGCAGCATGGCTTCCGCCGCGCCGAGAATATCAAGCGCGCCCTTGACGCTGAGCTATATTTTTACTCAAAAATCTTTGGCTTCGAGCTGGCCGACCCAGTCGAGCCAGTGCCTATCGAGAACCTTTAGGATGGCACAACCTACCCCGAATGGAGGATGAGAAGTGACCAAGAAATCGATTATCATCATCGGGGCCGGGCTGGCCGGCCTATCCACTGGCTGCTACGCCCAGATGAACGGCTACCGCAGCCATATCTTCGAGCACCACGCCGTGCCGGGTGGCGTGGCAGCAACCTGGAAACGCAATGGCTATGCCATTGACCGCGGCATCCACTTCATCATGGGCCACAAACCGGGCGCAGCGCTCCACGAGCTGTACCGTGAGCTGAGCATCGCCGAGGCTAACCGCTTCGTCGACATAACTACCTATGCCCGTTTCAGCGACGAAGCCAGCGGGCGTACCGTGGAGGTTACGCAGGATCTAGACCGCCTAGCCCATGATTTGAAGGCTTTCTCGCCAGGCGACGCCCGGGTGATTAACGAATTGATCGCTGGCGCTCGCGCCACCCAGGGCCTCGATATGAGTGAGATAGGGATGAGCAAGCCGCCCGAGATGGTGGGCCGCCTGGAGCGACTCAAACAAATCTGGAACATACGTCGTGTGTTCAAATACATGAGCACTAGGTACGGCGAGTCCGTAGCCGACTATGTACAGGCCATTCATGACCCGTGGCTGCGTCAAGTGATCGAGAACCTGTTCCTGCCGGAGGTACCGGTGTGGTTCCTATTCATGCTTCTGGGACTGCTCGCCGACGGGCAGTTGGGGTTGTTGGAAGGGGGATGCCTTGGCTTTATCCAGGCCATTGAGAAACGCTACAAGGACTTGGGTGGACGGGTCACCTACAATGCCACCGTAGACAAGATTCTGGTGAAAAACGACCGGGCGGTAGGCGTGCATCTGGCCAGCGGCAGTAAGCAACACGCCGACGTCGTCGTCTCCGCAGCCGACGGATATAGCACCATCTTCAAGATGCTGGGCGGGCGCTACGTAGACGACGAGATTGAGAAACGGTACACGAATTGGATGCTGATACGCCCCACGATGATGGTCAGCTTCGGAGTCAACCGTGAATTCACTGGTGAACCATGGCTGACCGTCATCAATCTTCGGCAGCCCTTCAGAGCGGGTAACCAATACATCGATACAATCACAATCCGCATATTCAATTACAGCTCAAGGTTTGCCCCAGAAGGAAAGACAGTGATCCAGGCCTCTTTTAAGACGGAGTGGGACTGGTGGAACGATTTGCAGAAGGACCAGCCACGCTACGAAGCCGAGAAGGAACGGGTTGCCGGGCAGGTGCTGAAGCGGCTAGAGGTGCACTATACGGGTATCTCGTCACTGGTGGAGGTGGTCGACGTGGCCACGCCTTACACCACCTGGCGCTACACCCTGAACCATAATGGGGCCTACATGGGCTGGTTGCCAACCCCAGAAGTGCTAAGCACCGTAGTAGCCAAGACACTGCCTGGCTTAGACAACTTCTACATGGCGGGCCAGTGGGTGATGCCTGGCGGCGGCGTCTCTCCCTGCCTCTCTTCCGGTCGCCATGTGGTACAACTCCTCTGCCACCACGAAGGGAAACCGTTTTATACCACCACCCCATAGAGCAAAGTGTCGACAAAATCAAAAACAAAACAAAGAGGAGCACGAAGAATATGCCAGATAAGAATTTGGCACCGGTGTGCGGAATATATTGCGGAGCCTGCGAATACCTCGACACGCAATGCCGCGGATGTGGCAATGTGGAAGGTAAGCCCTTCTGGACAACCCAAATGAAGGTCGAAATTTGCCCACTTTAGACTGTGTAATGAATTCCCCTGCGGAACATTCACCGAACTACGCGACCCCTCCCTGAGCGAAGAAGAGGCTAATAAATCCTTGCTCCAGCGACAGAGTGACCTTATGAGAAGAAAGGAAATCGGGACGGAGAAGTGGCTTGAGGAGAAGGAGGCTTGCAATAGTAAAGACGAACTCTTATAGTGTGGTTCGGACTCCATGCTCACTTTGGGATAACCTAATTCATAAACTTCGATTATGTAAAGGAGTATCATGAACAAGCTACAAGATCGACCTCGTCCTCTGCTGATGGCTCATCGCGGCGATCCAGTCCATGCGCCAGAAAACACCTTCGCATCATTCCAACTGGCGTTTGACAGCGGCGCCGACATTCTGGAGACTGACCTGTGGTTCAGCAAGGATGGCATCATTGTTTGCCATCATGATGACACGTTAGACCGCGTTACCGACGGTAGCGGTGCCATTACCGAAAAGAACCTGAAGGAAATAAAAACCGTACACGTGAAGCGCTCCTATTGCGGCCAGTTCGACGAAGCCAAGTATCCTGATGAACAAATCCCCACCCTGCAAGAGCTGCTGGACTTTACCCCTGCCGATGTGGCCCTGGCCCTGGAGCTTAAGGACCCATCCTTCAGTGAGCCAGAGCGTGCCGCCCAATTGATCGACATGATACGCCCCCGCATCGAAACGGGCACACTGATGTTGTTATCGTTCGATTCCGGTCTGTTGTGGGCTGCCCGCCAGGTCGAGCCATCCGTCTGGATCGGCGAAGTCAGTATGTACAGCCCCAACCCTACCTTCGCTGGCAATGGCGTTGGCACCACATACAATGCAATGAAGAGTAATCCCGATTACATGAAAATCGCCCGTCAGAATAACCTGTGGGTCTGTCCGCTGGACCCAACACCGGAAGACCGGCTGCCATGGTATCTTGAGATCGGCGTTGACGCTGTGCTGACCGACCATCCTGACGTCACTCGCGCCGCACTGGCAAAGCTCAAGCAACGATAATAAAGTGTTTCTCATCTACTCCACATCAACCAGTGCTTGCACTCTCACCCCCGAGCTGTAGACATAGCATGTAGGCAAAAGCGACTATTACCTGGCGTACAACCCCATGAGCTCCGCTTGAGCCAGGATATGTCCCTCCATCGCCTTAAGCAACTGCTCCTTGCCAGCCCCGGCAGCGAGTTCAAGTACCATATCCAGGGCATAGAGCTTGAAGAAGTAGCGGTGTGTGCCGCCGGGCGGACAGGGGCCACCGTAGGCCGACCGCCCCCAACTGCTTCGACCATGCCGGCTGCCGTCGGACAATTCATCCTTGGACGGTACAGCCTCCGCCAGGGATGTGGTTTTGCCCGGCAGGTTATAGAGTACCCAGTGTACCCATGTACCAACTGGCGCGTCGGGGTCATCGGAGATGAGGGCGAAGCTCTGGGTATTCGGGGGTGGATCGTTCCACTGAAGTGGCGGTGAGATGTCATCGCCATCACAGGTGAACTTACGGGGGATCTTCTCCCCTGCGGCAAATGCAGTGCTGGTAATTTCAAAAGCCATCGTTTGACCTCCTTTCTCAGACAGACAGGCGCTTAATAGTCTAAAATACCACTTGACCGCTATGTTGCTAAGCTTGAAATTAGCCTGACTGCCGTGGTCTGTCAGATGCTAGCATCTGCCGTAGCAGCAGTCAACCCTTTACGCCAGCCCAGATTATATTAGTGACATATCGCTTCTTCCCTAGCACACCCGTCATTGCATTAAGTCGAAGCCCTGAGTACAGTGACCCCCGCTTCGTCACTATGAGCCTGAACCCTTCGCATCCTGTCATTGAGATTGACAGAGTACGGAGCTTCGTATATCCTTGCTTTTAGCAGCGGTACACGGACAATATATAAGCCATTTCGGTAGTTAAGGAGCAAAAATGCGCACGGAGAAAGACATATCTATTCCATCTGCTGACTCAGAGAGCACGGCCGATGACCTTGTAGCGTTGAGCCGTGTCTCAGCAGCAATCAGCAGCCTCAGAGACCTAGATGCTATCCTCGAGGTGGCTCTGGACAATGTGCTGAATATCATGAATGGAACCAGTGGAGGAATCCTGCTCCTGGACCAAGAAACACAAACGCTGTCCTATCGGGTCTATCGAGGGCTGTCCGCTGAATATACCAAGGAGATGCATCTCAAAGTTGGTGAGGGGATCGCCGGAAAGGTAGCTCAAAGCGGCAGGTCAATTTTACTGGAGGACATCTCCGCAGACCCACGTACCGCTCGACCTGAATGGGTGCGCCGAGAGGGTCTAAAGGCGTGGCTCAGCGTTCCTCTCCGAGCCAAAGAAGCTGTGTTGGGTGTTATTAATGTTGCCAGCCATGAGACGCACCACTTCACCAAGCATGATATGCACCTCCTACACTCGATTGGCGACCAAGTGGGCGTTGCCATAGAGGAAGCAATGTTATACGAACAACTGAGGAAAAGCAGGGAAAGGTACCGACAGTTGGCACAGCAGGTCCTATTAGCTCAGGAGGAGGAACGCAGGAGAATTGCCAGGGAACTGCACGATGAGACCAGTCAGTCACTTTCTGGACTAACTTTTAATTTACAAGCGCTAATAGAAATGGCGGACATGATTGGGATCCAAGACCCCGAGTTTAAATCTAGGTTAAACAAAGTACACTCGCTGGCGACCCAGATAGGCAGTGAGGTGAGCCGACTAATAGCTGACCTACGCCCTGCTCTCCTGGACACGCTCGGCCTTGTTCCTGCCATTCGTCAGCATGCTGAATCTAACCTTACTTCCCTAGGTATCAATGTTTCCTTCGAATTCGATGATGTCGAACAGTCCATTCCGCCAGAGATGGAGGTGGGGCTCTTTCGCTGGGCTCAAGGAGCGATCGGCAATATTGTGCAACACTCCCAAGCCAAAAACGTCACCATATCCTTAAAGCGCGAAGGTAATGAACTCATCCTTTCCATCAGTGATGATGGCAAGGGCTTTAACGTCTCCCAGATCACCGGGATAGAAGAGGGTGGGCGCGGTGCCGGCCTGTTCGGTATGAAAGAAAGGGTGCGCTTACTTGGTGGCAACTGCTCAGTCAACTCTCAGCCCGAGCAGGGGACTACAGCTACAGCTAGGGTTCCCCTAACCTGGATCACAGACGATGCAGAAGATACACGTATTAGTGGTTGATGACCATGCCATTGTACGGGATGGTATTTGCGTCCTGCTGGGGCTAACACCAGATATAGAAGTAGTAGGCGAGGCTGCCAATGGAATGGAAGCATTGGAGATGGTCAAGAAATTAAACCCAGATATAGTGCTTATGGACATAGCTATGCCCATCATGGGCGGACTGGAAGCAACGCGCCGAATATGTAAGGATGCTCCTGCTACAAAAGTGCTGGCACTCACTCAGTACGATGATAAGGAGTATGTATTCCCGGTTATCGAGGCCGGAGCCAGCGGCTTTGTTAGCAAAGTTGCCGCATCCTCGGAACTTGCATCCGGTATTCGCTCCGTATACCGTGGGGACTCGTTCTTGTCCCCATCTGTGGCCAAGCACCTGGTTGTGGACTATCAACATGGAGCCAGCACAAGGAAGAGTCACGACCCTTATGACGAACTGACCGACCGCGAAAAAGATGTGCTCAAGTTACTGGCGGAGGATCACACCACTCAAGAAATAGCGAATATGCTAGTAATCAGCCCTAAAACGGTAGAGGGGCACAAGACCAGGCTTATGGCTAAGCTTGATCTCCACAGCCGTGTTGACCTGGTTAAATATGCCCTGCGCAAGGGAATTACTAGCGTTTAAGATTATTGCTGCTTCGCCCCCATAGCTAACAATCCTATTAAAGCCAACCCTCTGGGAAGAGCTTCAACCCCTACAAATCAGGTAACCGATCCAGGAGAAGCAAGGTATTATCCCCCCATGTTTTAGGGTGAACACCTCTTTCGTCTTCAGTAGATATCATCTATCCTATATTACAGTATAGTTGACTGATATAAAACATCAAATCTTGGAAGTCAACAAGGAGGTTGAGATGGAAAAGAGAGGGAGAATCCTAATTGTAGATGATGAAGCTGAGTTCACTGCTGGTTTGCAAACCACATTGGAAACGAAGGCTTATCAAGTAGTTATTGCCAGCAATAGGCTACATGCAGAGGAAGCTGTACGATCTGAAAAGCCCGAATTGGTCATCCTGGGAACAATGATGCCCCGTGGGGACGCCTTTCTCCTACACCAGTGGCTCAAGCAAAGTCCCAATTATAGCGCTTTGCCCATAATTGTGCTCGATGCCCCGGTGGAAAAGCAACTGCTTAAGGGATGGGCGAGACACGAGGGGCTAAAGCTTGAGGCTGAAGATTACTTCTGCAAGCCTATAGACCCAGCCGCATTGGTACCTCTAATTATGAAGCTGCTGGACAAGGTAACCAGAAGAATCAAAGTGCTGGTGGCAGACGACCATGCCGTGGTCAGAGAGGGAATCCGCGCCCTTTTGAGCCTGCAAAAAGATATGCAGGTCGTAGGAGAGGCGGTAGACGGTAAAGAGGCTGCGGATAAAACGCGCCAGCTCTTGCCCGACATAGTGTTGATGGATATAGTTATGCCGGTTATGAACGGTCTGGAAGCGACCAAGGCTATATCCAAGGAATTCGAACAGGTCAGGGTGTTAATGTTATCCCAATATGATGATGATGAGAACGTCCTTGCCAGCGAGCAAGCAGGAGCGTTTGGCTTCATTCCCAAGAAGAGCG